>BNJV01003099.1_pt1:220000-379367 | contig 379367 bp, 435 predicted proteins | sample 8540591 | NCBI WGS metagenome assembly BNJV01 (sample SAMD00202457, study PRJDB9452) | human saliva metagenome | host: Homo sapiens
TCTGCGCCGCACGCGGCGACGTCGTTACCTCCTCCACGCGAGCACCCTCGCCTGCGACTTCGAGCAGCGCCGCCACGGGTGCAGGATAGTCCGGCTCTTTGGGGGGCGGAGGTGGCGGGAGCTCCTCCTCCTCGCCGCCCGTACAGACGACGGCGAGCGGGCGTCCCGCGAGTTCCGTCATCACCTCATCAAAGACGGCACGATGGCGTTTCTTGATATAGTCACGCGCCATATCCGAGGACGGGCGGATGAAGAAATGGGTTTCCGTCATGCCCTCGTACGCCGCGCCCGAGAGGAGGGATGCGGCGAGCCGATTTCGCTCCTTGAGCCGTGTCTGAAAGCTCTGCCAGACCTTCATGTCGAGCTGACGCGGCGCACCGTCCGCCGCGTCTTTTGCGGCAGACGATGCCGCTTTCTTCGGCGCGGGTTTGGATGCTGCGCCGTCCGCCTTCGCCGTATGTGGGCGCGGTGAAGGTGCAGCATTCGCTGTGGCAGAAGCGGATACAGGCGTGCCCCCCTGCGGCAAGGCGTGCCGCCAGCTCCTCGACCTGTGCCTCGAGCCGCGCGATCCGCGCAGCATCCGCGCCGCCCGTAGGGGGCGCAGTCGATTCTCCCGAAGGAGCAGTCCCCTCCGTATGGCAGAGGCCGATCAGCAGCGTCTCCACCGTAATGCGCGGCTGCGGCGAGGTACGCAGCTCCTGCATCGTCTCATTGAGACGACGCAGAATCGACATGATCTCCTCCTGCGTGAACTGAGCCGCGTCCATGCGCAGCTCCTCCGCATCGCCCGCGCAGAGCTCCGCTGCGCTGACCGCGCCGCCGACGCCCGCGATCATCAGGCGGCGGAAGTGCTGCGCGAGCTCGGCGAGCACCTGCTTCAACTCGCGCCCGCTCTGCAGCAGCTCACTGAGCTGTGCGATCAGTGCCGCCGCATCGCGCGCAGCGATCTCTCCCGCCATGCGCCGAATCCACGCACGGCCGACAAGCCCCAACGCCTCCTGCACGCGCTCCGCCGTCAGCGTCCCCTCCGCGAGTGCCATACACTGATCGAGAATCGAGAGTGCGTCGCGCATCCCGCCGTCCGCCTGCTCTGCGATGATGCCGAGCGCATCCTCCTCCGCCGCAATATCCGATTCCTTACAGACATAGATGAGACGATCGCGAATCTCCGTCACCGTAATGCGGTGAAAGTCATACCGCTGGCAGCGCGACTGGATCGTCGCGGGCACTTTGTGTGGCTCCGTCGTCGCAAGAATGAAGATCACGCGCTCGGGCGGCTCCTCCAATGTTTTAAGGAGCGCGTTAAACGCCTCCGTCGTGAGCATGTGCACTTCGTCGATGATGTAGATCTTATAATGCCCCTCCGTCGGAGCAAACTTCACCGACTCGCGCAGATCGCGGATCTCGTCGATGCCGCGGTTGGACGCTGCGTCGATCTCAAAGACATCCATCGACGAGCCATCGCTGATGCTGCGGCAGGAATCACAGACGCCGCACGGCGTGAGCGTCGGTCCCTCGGCGCAGTTCAGCGCGCGCGCAAGGATCTTTGCCGTGCTCGTCTTGCCCGTGCCGCGCGGCCCTGTAAAGAGGTAGGCGTGGCTGGTCTGCCCGCTCGTCACCGCACGGGAAAGCGTGCGGCTGATATGCTCCTGCCCCACGAGATCGGCGAAACTCTCCGGCCGCCACCGCCGATAGAGTGCAACGTATGCCATCGCGCACCTCCTTTTTGACAAACAAAAAACAGCCCACACGGGCTGCGCTGTTCCGATTTCTCCCACGGCAGACCGCAGTTCCCAGGCACCCTCGCGGCACATGAAACGATCCGCTTACCGCTGCTTCCTTCCGGACCTGACGGGGTTCACAGGGCTCCATTGCGCGAGACCAAGGCACTGCAGCCCGCCCTGAGAAATCAATAAAAATGGCGGAGAGTGAGAGATTCGAACTCTCGGTACGGTATCACCGCACACACGCTTTCCAGGCGTGCTCCTTCAACCACTCGGACAACTCTCCACAGTGCTCTCACATGAGAAGCTATTCATTTATGGGATAACAACATAGGGTAGTCTACATGGTTTACGGAATCTTGTCAAGAGGAAAATAAAGGAAGCACTGATAAAATGAGGTCTGCCAGGTTGGCGTAGATTTTTCGTCCGAACGAGGTGGAAAACCGGACGCAGAGTGGTGCTCTGTGGAGGATTTTCCGCCGAAGTGCGGGCAAAAAAGATGCGTCAAGATGGTTGTACCGAATTTATCAGTGCTTCCTAAAGGACTGCGGCACATCTGCATCGCAGCCCCTCAAAAACAGCATTATGCCAGCACACGCGAGAGCCGCACGAGCTCCGGATCGAGCGTCTTGCTGTTGTTGACCGCCTCGAAGAGATTGACCCCCACGACCTGCCCCTCGTTAAAGCTGTAGACCACGTCGGTCACTCCCGAGATGATCGCGAGTGCCGCCTTTTCACCGAGCATCGACGCCTTGATGCGATCCTCCACCGTCGGCGAACCGCCGCGCTGAATGTGACCGAGTACCGAGACGCGCGTATCGATCTGCGTCTTTTCACCGATGATCTTGCCGATCTCAACGCCCGAGCCTGCGCCCTCTGCGACGACGATGATGCTGTAGCGCTTGCCGCTCTCGTACATCTCCTTCAGCTCACAGCTGATCTCCTCGAGATCGAACGCCACCTCCGGCACGAGGATATACTCCGCACCGCCCGCGATGCCCGACATCATGGCCAGCCAGCCCGAGTGACGTCCCATGACCTCGACGATGATGATGCGGCGATGCGCCGACGCCGTATCGCGCAGCTTATTGATCGCATCGACGATCGTGTTGCACGCCGTATCGCAGCCAATCGTATAGTCCATCCCCCAGACATCGTTGTCGATCGTGCCCGGCAGCCCGACGATTGGCATTCCCGTCTCCTTGCTGAGGAGCGAGCCGCCCGTCAGCGAGCCGTCGCCGCCGATGATCACGAGTCCCTCGATGTTGCGTTTGCAGAGGTTCTCGTAGGCCGTCTTGCGCCCCTCGGGCGTCATGAACGTCTTGCTGCGCGCCGTACCGAGGAACGTGCCGCCGCGCTGGATGAGATCGCTGACGCTGCGCGACGTGAGCTGCTCAATATCATCGTGCACCATACCACTGTATCCGTTGTGCACACCATAGACATCGACACCCTCATAGAGTGCCGTACGCACCACAGCGCGTGCCGCCGCATTCATGCCGGGGCTGTCTCCCCCCCCGACGTGACGACCGCGATTGCCTTTTTCAGCATAAAACCATCCCCCGTCTCAATTCTGCGCTCACGCGCGTATTGTTCTTGCTCTCTATTCTACGAAAGCACGCGTCAAAAGTAAAGACTTTCATAGAAAAAAGAAGGAGGAACTGCCGCGCGAAGGTTTTTCCTCGCAGAGCGTTCCCCCCTAATATCTATCTTATTCGTATTTCTGTGCGCGGAACTCATCCTCGTTCCATGCCATCACACCGCGCTGATTGGGCAGAATGGACGGATCAAAAATCGGATTCTTCCCTGCCGCCTTCTGCGCGAAATAGTCCCGCAGCGCCATCCGCGCATAGGGCGCGAGCCGCGTAATCGCGTAGAGGTTCGTGAGGCAGATCATCGCCATGAAGAGATCCGCGAGGTTCCAGACGAGCTGGAACGCAGCGACGCAGCCGAAGAACACCATCGCGACCACGGCGGCGCGGTAGATATTGAGTGCCGTCTTTACATTTGCACCGAAAAAGTGGATGTTGATCTCGCCGTAGTAGTAGTTGCCGACGACCGAGCTGAACGCAAAGAGGAAAATCAGAATCGAGAGGAGCGACGAAGCCCACGTGCCGAAAACGCTTGCGAGTGAGTCCTGTGCGAGTGCGATGCCGCTCACGTCGCCGCCGACCGTATACTGCCCCGTGAGGAGCACGATGAACGCCGTCGCCGAGCAGACAATCCACGTATCGACGTAGACACCGAACGCCTGCACCAGTCCCTGCTTGACCGGATGGGTCACGCTCGCCGTCGCCGCCGCATTCGGGATCGAGCCTTCGCCCGCTCATTCGAGAACAGACCGCGGCGAATTCCCGTGAGGATCACCGTGCCGATGCCGCCGCCGACCGCCGCCTGCGGGCTGAACGCATCGTGCAGGATGAGGGCAAACATCCCCGGCACCGCATCGATGTGCATGATGACAATGATGAGGGCAATGAGGAGATACAGCCCCGCCATGATCGGTACGAGGAACGTCGTAAATGTCGCGATGCGGCTGAGTCCGCCAAAGATCACGAGTGCCGCCAGCACCGAGAGAACGAGGCCCATGATCCACGTCTCCACGCCGAACGCCTTCTCCACCGAGAGTGCAATCGTATTTGCCTGCACCGAGACATAGATCAGACCGAACGTCACGGAGATCAGCACGGCAAAGAGCTTTGCCACGGCGGGCTGACCGAGAGCATTCTGGATGTAGTAGGCAGGCCGCCGTGAAAGAGCCCATGACCGCGCGGAATCTTGTAGATCTGCGCGAGCGTACTCTCCACGAACCCCGTCGCCGTCCCGACAAAGGCAATCGCCCACATCCAGAACACCGCACCGGGGCCGCCCGTCACAATGGCGATGGCAACGCCCGCAATATTGCCAACGCCGACGCGTGACGCCGTACTGACGCAGAACGCCTGAAACGACGAGATTGCCTTGCGCCCGCTCGGACGGCGACCGAGGTCACCCGTGAGAAGGCGCACCATCTCGGGCAATGCGCGCAGCTGGACGAGCTTCGTCGAGAGCGTGAACCACAGCCCGCAGCCAACGAGGACGACGATAATGATATAAGTCCACAAAAAGTCATTGATCGTCCCCACAGCAGAGTTAAGTAAATCCATAGTATCACCCTTTCCTATAAAAACAGCCTACATCATAAGCGAAAAAAAAGGTTCTTGTCAAATTGCATCCGTGTATTCTTTCATTGTCCGAATAAATAAATCCGCCAGTCGGCGGCATGGGCGCGCATAGTGTCTTTACTTCTCCTTCGAAAGAGTGTAGAATATCTATAGATGTAAAGGAATCACTGATAAAATGAGGTCTGCCAGATTGGCGTAGATTTTTTTCGTCCGAACGAGGTGGAAAACCGGACGCAGAGTGGTGCTCTGTGGAGGATTTTCCGCCGAAGTGCGGGCAAAAAAGATGCGTCAAGATGGTTGTACCGAATTTATCAGTGCTTCCTAACCTCAGGGACAAAAAAGACGGGGGATATGTCATGTTGAAAAAAACAAAAATTATCTGCACACAGGGTCCTGCCACGGATCCGGACGGCGTCGTCGATGCACTCATCAAGAACGGGATGAACTGCGCACGCTTCAACTTCTCCCACGGTACGCATCCGGAGCATATGGAGCGCATCAAAAAGGTACGCGCCGCTGCGGAGCGCGCAGGAAAGGTGATCTCGCTGATCCTCGACACCAAGGGGCCGGAGATGCGCCTCGGCGAATTCGCCGCCGGCAAGGTACACCTTGAGAAGGGCAACAAATTCACGCTCACGTACGACGATGCGCCGGGCGATGAGACGCACGTCAGCGTCAACCACAAGATGCTCTACAGTGAGGTCAAGCCAGGCGACAAGCTCCTGCTCTCCGACGGACTCGTCGAACTCGTTGTCGATGAGGTACGCGGCAAGGACATCATCACCACCATCCAGAACAGCGGTGCGATGTCCACGCGCAAGCGCGTTGCAGCACCCGGCATCGAGCTGAGCCTGCCTGCCATCTCCGAGCAGGACGAGCGCGACATTATCTTCGGCATTGAGAACGACATGGACTTTGTCGCGGCATCCTTCATCCAGCGTCCTGCTGACGTGGAGGAGATCCGCCACCTGATCGCCAAGCACGGCGGACACATGGAGATCATCCCGAAGATCGAGAACCTCGCGGGTGTCAACAACTTTGACGCGATCCTCGCCGTCTCCGACGGCATCATGGTCGCACGCGGCGACCTCGGCGTCGAGGTGCCTGCCGAGGATGTGCCCGTCATCCAGAAGGAAATCATCCGCAAGTGCAACGCCGTCGGCAAGCCCGTCATCGTCGCTACGCAGATGCTCGAATCGATGACCGAGAATCCGCGTCCGACGCGTGCCGAGGTCTCCGACGTCGGCAACGCCATCTTCGACGGTGCGGACGCGATCATGCTCTCTGGTGAAACCGCAAGCGGCAACTACCCTGTCGAGGCGGTCAAGATGATGAACACCATCGCCCAGCGCTGCGAGGAGTCGCTTGAGTACGACTCACTCATCCGCTCGCGTCAGATCCGTGAGCGTTCCTCCACGACAGATGCCGTCTCCCATGCGACCGTGCAGCTCGCCTACGAGACAAGTGCCACTGCCATCCTCACACCGACCCAGTCCGGCTACACGACGCGCGTCGTATCGAAATACCGTCCGAAAGCAACCATCGTCGCCTACGCGCCGAGCCCGATGGTCGCACGCCACATCAATCTGCGTTGGGGTGTCTACTCCATCCAGGGACGCAAATGGTCGAGCGTCGAGGAGATGATCGAGTCCTGCACGAAGAGTGCTCTCGACAACGGTTACGTCAACCACGGCGACAAGGTTGTCATGGTTGCAGGCATGACCTACAACGAGGGCGGTTCCATCGCCGTCCGCGTCACGACGATCCACTAAGCAGAGGAAATTCCCACACCACAAAACAGTGCTGTGAGAATCGCGAAAGGGCTGGTGTACGAAACGGAACGCTTCGTACACCAGCCCTTATTGATGAAAGGAGCTTCTCTATGGAAATGATTCACAGCGACAATGCCCCCGCCGCCCTCGGCCCCTACAGCCAGGCGATGCGCGTCGGCTCTCTCGTCTACACCTCGGGACAGATCGGCATCGACCCCGCCGTCGGCAAGATCACGGCGACGGACGTGGCAGGGCAGGCAGAGCAGGTCTGCAAGAACCTCGCCGCCGTCCTCAGTGCTGCCGGTACCGACCTCTCGCACACCATCAAGACCACCTGCTTCCTCGCGGACATCGCGGACTTCGCCGCATTCAACGAAGTCTATGCCCGCCACTTCACGGGCAAGCCTGCGCGCTCCTGCGTCGCTGCAAAGGCGCTTCCGGCAGGTGCACTCTGCGAGATCGAAGTCATCGCTGAGGTATAATCAATAATAAAAAAATGCGGTGATACGAATTTGACGTTCGTATCACCGCATTTTTCTATTGCGTTACTCCATCACCATCGGTTCGATATGCTCATCCTTCATAAAGCGGCTGAGCTTCTGCACGCTCGCCATGAGATCGCGATAGTTCTCCGGCGTCAGCGACTGCGGCCCATCGGAAAGGGCGCGTGCGGGGTTCGGATGCACCTCGATGATGAGCCCGTCCGCGCCTGCCGCGATGGAGGCGAGAGACACGGGCTTGATCATGCGCCACTTTCCCGTACCGTGACTCGGATCGGCAATGATCGGCAAATGAGAGAGATGCTTGATCGCAGGAATCGCACTGATGTCAAACGTGTTGCGCGTATAGGTCTCATACGTGCGGATGCCGCGCTCACAGAGAATGACGTTCGGATTGCCCTCATTCATGATGTACTCGGCGGCGTTCAGCCACTCGTCGATGGTCGCAGCCAGCCCGCGCTTCAGCATGACGGGCTTGCCCGTGCGTCCGACCGCCTTCAGGAGGCCGAAGTTCTGCATATTGCGTGCACCGACCTGCAGAAGATCTGCGTAGGCAGCGACCGTATCCACCGCCTCGACCACCGTGACCTCTGTCACGACGGCAAGCCCCGTCTTCTCACGCGCCTCGGCAAGATACTTCAGCCCCTCCTCCTCGAGGCCTTGGAACGCATAGGGCGAGGTACGCGGCTTGTACGCACCGCCGCGAATGAACTGTGCACCGCCCTCCTTGATGAGCTGCGCCGTCTCCAGGAGCTGCTCGCGCGACTCTACCGCGCACGGCCCTGCCATCACCACGGGCGTCCCGTCGCCAATCTTGATGCCGCGGATATCCACCACCGTCGAGGCAGGATGGAATTCGCGGCTCGCGCGCTTGTAGCTCTTCGAGATCGCGACCGTCGTCTCAACGCCGTGCATCGCATCCAGCGGCGTTGCGGCGAGTTTCGTCTTATCGCCGATCACACCGACAATCTTCTGGTGTGCCCCCTCCATCACCTTTGCCTCGAGCCCCTTCTCCTCGATGGCGCTGATGACCCCCTCAATGTCAGCCTGCGTGGCATCTGCATTCATAATAACAACCATCGTAAAACTCCTTTATTCCTTCATTCCCAAGCCCCTAAAAATAGCAGTGCTCCCTATTCATTGTGGGCGAGATGCACCGGAAATCGTCCCAGCTCCTTCAGCCAGACGCTTCGCCGTGCGACGGCGGCAATCGCCTCCGCTGCGGCATCGCTGTGCGCATCGAGATCGAAAGAAAAGATATGCGCCCAGCTCCGTCCGTGCGGGGCGCGACTCAATGCGCGTGAGGTTCACCTCACGGCGGGCAAACTCACCGAGGACATTGTAGAGTGCCCCCGGCCGCGAACCGTCGATCTGTGCCACCAGCAGGATCGTATCGGGTGATGCGAGCGGCGGTACCTCCCGCGCACGCACGACCTCAAAGAAGCGCGTGCAGTTCGCCCCGCTGTCCTCGATCCTGCCCGCGATCTCCACCAGACCATGCAGCGCCCCCGCACGCCGCGTACAGATCGCCGCGGCTCCCGCATCTGCGGGTGCTGCACCAACCATCTCCGCTGCACGCGCCGTGCTCGCCGTCTTGATGAGCTCCGCCTGTGGATAACGGCGCAGGAGAAAATCCCCGCACTGCGCGATGGGCTGTGCATGGGAGTAGATCGTACGGATCTCCACATCCGCGCGCTGCGCCATCAGGTAGTTATGCACGGGCCAGATCACCTCACGCTGCACGCGCAGCGCATCCGAGCGTGCGAGTACGTCGAGCGTCACAGCGATCGCCCCCTCAAGGGAGTTCTCCACAGGGACAAACGCCGCATGCACCGCACCTGTCTCTACCGCACGGAGGCACGCCCCGATATCGCCATAGCAGACAATCTCGCGATCGAGCCCCTGCCATTCCATGAGATAGCGTGCCGCCGCCTCGCTGTGCGTCCCCACGGGGCCGAGCACCCCCATCGTTTCTCTCACCAGCACGCCCTCCTCATACAAAAACGATGTACCATATCATACTATATGTACGGCTCATTGACAAGTCTATTGCGAAACACTTTCATTACTATAGCATCTCCCCCAAGGTTCACCAATATGTTATAATCATTCAAGGAAACAGTAAAGGAGCACCTATGACCCCAAACGATTATCTATCCATCCTGCACTGTATCGCAGGCCTCAAGGAGCGTACGCGCCACGCATGGATGAAATCCGGACGACAGGAGAGCGTCGCCGAGCACAGCTGGCGCATGGCGCTGATGGCATATTTTCTGCACGATCAGTTCCCTGCCGCCGACCTCTCGCGCGTCCTCATCATGGCACTCCTGCACGATATGGGCGAGGTATTTACGGGCGACATCCCGACCTTTGAGAAAACGGATGCCGACCGTGCGCGTGAGCACGAGCTCCGTGACGCATGGATCGACGCCCTGCCTGCCCCATACAGCGCAGAGGTACGCGCCCTCTTTGCCGAAATGGACGCCATGGAGACAGAGGAAGCGCGGCTCATCAAGGCACTCGACCGCATGGAGGCCGTCGTCACACACAACGAGTGTGACCCATCCACATGGCTGCCGCTCGAGTATGAGCTCCAGCACACCTACGGGGTAAAGGAGGCTGACTTCTCGCCCATACTGCGTGAACTGCGTGCCGCCGTGAACGACGAAGTGGATGCGGCAATCGCCGCACACCACGCGGAGGAACATCATGAAACCTGACTACGGCAACTGGATCGCGCGCCCGATGATGCGCACCCTCTGGGGCATCACCGCCGCACTCGTCCTTGCGACACTCCTCTGTGCACTCCTGATCGGACGGGACACCGCCTACGGCGTCCTCCTCGTCCTCTCCCTCATGGCCCTCCTTGCCGCCCTCTACATGACCTACTGCCGCCATGTCCTCTCCGAGGGCGGCGGCGGACTCATGCGGCGCATCCACAGTGCACTGATCGACCGATTCCCATGGGAGGGGCGCGGCACCGTCCTCGACATCGGATGCGGCACGGGGGCACTCAGCATCGCCCTTGCACAGCAGTATCCCGAGGCGCACGTCGTCGGGGTCGACCTCTGGCCGCCGATGTGGGACAGCAGTGCGGAGCAGTGCGTGCGCAACGCGACCCTCGAATACGTACGCGACCGATGCTCCTTCGTGCAGGGCGACGCGGCAGCACTCGATGCGCCCAACGAAACCTTCGACGCCGTCATCAGCAACTTTGTCTTTCACGAAGTACGCACGCAAAAGGACAAATTCATGCTTGTCATCGAGGCATTGCGCGTCCTGAAAAAGGGCGGCGCATTCGCCCTACACGACAATTTTGAGAATCGCGACCTCTATGGTGACATCAACGAATTCATCGACATCCTCAAGGAGGAGGGCATCTCCGACATCTCCTATCTCCCCCACACCGAAAACGTCATCCCGATGCCCGCTCCCCTGCGCCTCCTCCTGCGCGGAAGCGGCATCCTCTACGGAACGAAATGACCTCTCTATGACACAGCCCCCATGACAGTCCATCACGCACCGACAGAAAGGACGATACCCATGAACCTCCGCAGACTGCCCGCCGCCGCTCTTGCCGCCGCACTCCTCTGTGCGCCGCACAGTTTCGCCGCCCCCGCTCCTGCCCCAAAGGACAGTGCATCCGCCATCCCGCGTCCCGTCTTCCCCGCCGAACTCCCGCAGGCAAAAAATGTCGACGCAAAACTCGCCGCAGGGCTGCACTTTGCCCTCCCCGCACCGCATCTCGACATCCTCCCCGTGCCGGGCCCTGCCGCCGCCGAGGTCACCATCCTCGGCGAGCCCATTGCATCCGAGGAGCAGATGCTCGCCTACCTCCTCGCGCGCAACCCGAAGCCCAAACTCACCGGCACTCCCAAAGAACTCGTCCGCGCCTACTACGAGGAGGCTGAGCACGAGGGCATCCGGCCCGACGTCGCGCTCGCACAGGCGTACAAGGAAACGGGCTTCTTCGCCTACGGCGGCGACGTCGACTGGCGGCAGAACAACTTCTGCGGACTCGGCGCAACGGGGAACGGCGCAAAGGGGCTCTCCTTCCCCGACATGCGCACGGGCGCACGCGCACACATCCAGCACCTCCTCGCCTACACAAGCACAACCCCGCCGAAAAGCCCCATCGTCGACCCGCGCTATGACCTCCTCCGCACAAAACGCCCCGACGTATTCGGCAAACTCACGCGTTGGGTACAGCTCAACGGCGTCTGGGCCGTCCCCGGCACCACATACGGACAGGGCATCCTCGCCATCCGCGACCGCGCAGCTCTCCCCGACGGCTCCGACATCTCCCTCCACGCCGCGAATGCGCGCATCATGCAGGCAGCCGACGCTGACGGCTACATCTATCGCGGCCTCGTCTACCTTCACCGCAGCGACCTCCCTGCCGCGCGTGCCGACTTCACCGCCGCACAGAAACGCAATACACGTCGCCCCGAGCCATACCTCGGCATTGCTCTCACCCATACCGCAGAGGGCAGCACCAAGGAAGCTCGCCGCGCCTACGAAGCATACCTGAAACTCGCGCCCGACGATGCGGGCGCACGCTACAACTACGGACTCACCCTCCTCGCAGAAACGCCACGGCGAAGGCCATTCCCGTCCTGCGCGACGCCATCCACCGTGACGCCGCGAATGCCGACGCACAGAACGCCCTCGCCGTCGCCCTCATCCGCACGAAGGACTACACGGGCGCATGGAAAGCCCTCGCAGGCGCCGCCGCCATCGCCCCCGCAAACACCGACATCCTCGTGAATCAAATCCTCCTGCAGGCGTGTCTGAAAGACATAAGCAACAAGAAGGAGAAAAAGAAATAAGCTTCAAGCCACTATGATGAAATAACTTTTTCACGCAATAAAGGAAGGTGATGGTATGCTGGAACTGACAGGATACTACGATGGTGCAAGCGTACAACTTTTGAGCGCTGCTCAGCTCAAAAAGAACCAAAAACTAAAAATTATCGTCATGAATGACTTTGTCGATGAACCTCAGACAAAACCTGTTCTGACAACAAACGACAGAGCACAGCGTGCCTATGCGCGCATATTATCCCTCACAAAGCCGGGCATCGGCAGTGACGACTATAAACAAGACCTAGCGGAAATGTTGGAGAAAAAATATGCAGATGCTAATTGACACAAATGTAATTATGGACGTACTGGTAGGACGTGAGCCGTTCCTGCACCACTCACAACAAGTGGTCAAGCTCTGCACAGACAAGACCATTCACGGGTTCATTGCAGCGCATAGCATAACAAATTTATTTTACATCCTACGTAAATACTATAATTCAGATGAATGTCGCAGCATCCTTCTGGGGCTTCTGGATATTTTCTCTATCATCTCCGTTGATGAGGACAAACTGAGACGCTCTCTGCAAAACGATCGGTTCAAAGACGTTGAGGACTGTCTGCAAATGGAATGTGGACAATCTGTAAACGTATCGTATATTGTGACACGAAACATAAAAGATTTTGTGGGGAGCAGTATCCCATGCCTGACACCAATCGAAGTTTGTTCTATGTTCCACCAGCCCCTCCCATCCCCCAATTAAAATAAGAACCGTACCGAGGTGTTTCCCTCGTGTACGGTTCTCTTTGTTATCGGTGCGTTTACTCCACGAGCCGCAGGAGTCCCGGCTGCTCGATGTTCCACTTGTCGTTGCGCTTGCTGAAGAGTGCGGGCATATCGACGGTGACGTGATCGTAGGTCATGCCGGCCTCGTAGCGTGCAGCAAAGGTTTCCTTCATGCCGCCGCTCTCATGCAGTTTCTGATCGTATGGGAACATGGGGCTCGGAACGACGGCGAAGTCGTCCGGCTGTCCCGGGATGTCATACGCCCAGAAGGTCGCCTCGTTCAGATCCTCGACCTCCTCGAACTTCGGCATCGCCTTGCCATTCTCGACGGCGGCGTGGTCGGAGCAAACGAGGAGATGCAGCCCATACTTCGTGATGATCGGCATGCACAGCTCCGCGCCCTTCTCTCGATCGAAGTTATCGCACAGAGCGTGGTAGTCGTCAAGGAGATCCTGCCAAATCGGCTTGCTGTCGAGAAGTGCATCGAGGTCAATATCGTCGTCCTCCTCTTCCTCCGGTTCGGGTTCAGGCTCCGGTGCTGGTGCCGGCTCAGGTTCCGGCTCCGGCGCGGGAAGCTCCGGCTCTGGCTCCGGTGCCGGCAGCTCGGGCTCGGGCTCAGGGGCAGGCAGTTCCGGCTCCGGCACGGGCTCCTCAGGCGGCGTTGCCGCAGGCCGCTCCCCCATCTCCGTTAGCGTCGCCTCGAGCTGCGCGATCTTTTCCTTGAGCTGCGTGATCTCGCTCGCGGTCATACTGTCCTTCGCTGCGACGCTTTTGATCTCGTTCGAGAGACGCTCCGCCTCTTTGCGCAGCCACGCGACATCCTTTTCCACCGCATCAATCGTGCCGCCCGACTGCCGCCACGCATAGTACGTCGCCACGGAGGCGATCCCAACACTCGCGACGACGAGGACGAACGACAGGATGGTCATAACATCCGCCATTACAGGATGAATAAAGCCTGCCGTCTGCACTGCCGCAGACGCCGCTTCTGTTTCCATACATCATCATTCCTTTCCCTTAGGAAGCACTGATAAATTCGGCACTACCATCTTAGGGAAGTACTGATAAACTCAGCACCGCCGTCTTAGTACATCTTTTTCGCCCTGTCTGTGTCGACAAATCCTCCACATAGCCTCTGCTATGCGTCCGGTTTGTCTCCTTGACAGGACAAAAAATCTGCACCAATTCGACGGACTTTATTTTATCAGTACTTCCCAGCGCATCTTTTTTGCCCGCACTTCGGCGGAAAATCCTCCACAGAGCACCACTCTGCGTCCGGTTTTCCACCTCGTTCGGACGAAAAAATCTACGCCAATCTGAGAGACTGTTTTATCAGTGCTTCCTTACTCAGTATACACCCCTCATGTATATCTTGTTAATTTCTCTATCATGTGGCAAAATTCCTGCAATAAATCCAGATGGAAGCACTGATAAATTCATCGATTCCATAGAAAAAGAGCCGCCCCGCGCGAAGCGACTCTTCTCGTCAAAAATATGAACAGGTTTACCGATCAGCATGCACCGGCGATGGCTGCGCCGAGCTTCTTGCTGCCCTCGATCCCCTCGTCGTCCGGCTCGTTCTCGACGATGAAGGTATCGACGAGATTTGCACCAGCATCCTTCGTGCGCTCGGACCACGTCTCCATCCATGCGCCTGCGCCCCAGCCCCACGAGCCGAAGAGCACAACGGGCTTGCCGGAGAGCTTGCCGCTGTCCACCGCAGCTGCGAAGAACGGCTCGTACGAGCCCTCCTCGAGCTCCTCTGCACCCATCGAGGGGCAGCCGAGCGCGAGACCGTCAAGCCGTCAATCTGATCGACGGAGAAGCTGTCCACCTCGAAGCACTCGACCTCAGCACCTGCGCCCTTTGCGCCCTCGACGACAGCCTCTGCCATCTTCTGCGTGTTGCCCGTGCCGGACCAGTATACAACTGCTACCTTTGCCATGTGAAATCCTCCTCATGAAAATATCCCCTCTGCCCCACTGCAGCAGGAGCTGCCGCGCTAAGCAGAATCATTCTATCTCTATTATAGCGAAAATTCGCATCACTGACAACCGAATCTTTTTTATCCATAAATAGATAAATTTTTTCAGGAAATAGTTTCTGTGCATCAGAGAGAAGGACTATCTGCCCGCTAAGGTATTCCTCCTTGCAAAATCCCCCTCTCTCATGTACAATACGGATAAATCTCAATCCGAATTTATGCGGTCAAATCTATGGGAGGTATACTATGTTCACTACGCAGTACATGCGCACAATGCTCGCCGCAGTGATGCTTGGCTTGCTCGTTCTGACGAGCGGCTGTTTCAGCGGCGACGTGAACGTCACGGTCAACAACGACGGCTCTGCCGATCTCAAGACGACGCTCGTCAGTGCGCCGATGCTTGCTCAGATCGTCGAGCAGAGCAAGGCGTCCATGCTGGCAAAGAACCCCGATGCGCAGGTCGCGCCTGTCACAAAGGAGAATATGTCAGGCTACGAGATCACGGAGCACTACGACTCGGTGGACAAGCTGTCCGATCAGGAGTTCTTCGCCGCACATGACGGCAAGAACACGGGCATTACGGTGAAGAAGAGCCTCTTCTACACGGACTACAATTTTGACCTTCTGTTCGAGGGTAGCCAGAACGGCGGCGGTGCAGGTGCATTCGCCAGCAACATCACGTTCACCTATCAGATGACGCTCCCGTCCGCACCATCGAGCACCAACGCCGACCGCGAGGAGGACGGCGGCAGGACGCTCACGTGGAACCTCGGCAAGACGCTCGTCACGGGTGAGTCCTCGCCGATTCAGGTGTCGTTCCGCATCTGGCATACGAACGTCATCATCGGCGCCGTCGTCCTCGTGCTCGTCATCCTCGCTGTGATTGCCTTCCTGATCTGGCGTCGCCGCAAGGGATCCGAGCCCGACGAGGAGCCGCAGCTGCTTGACGGTCCGGTCATCGACGTGAAGGCGGAAGAAAAGCACTGATCGCGAATTGAGGAAGCACTGATAAAATGAGGTCTGCCAGATTGGCGTAGATTTTTTGTCCGATTGAGGCAGCAAACCGGACGCATAGCAGAGGCTATGTGGAGGATTTGCTAACGAAAAGCGGGCGAAAAAGATGCGTCAAGATGGTTGTGCTGAATTTATCAGTGCTTCCTTGAATATGAAAACATCCCTGCCGCATGGCAGGGATGTTTTTTTGTTAGTCGTAATGTCCGCGCTGTTTCATCGTCACTCCGATGTGCAATTTATTTTACCCACACTGCAAAATCAATCGAACGTTGTCAAAGTTCCGCGCAGCAAGGTCTTCCTTCCGAATCCAGAAGTAGATCCGGCCACAGTCGCCGTACATAAGCTCCGTTTCACCGTCCTCGACGGTGCCCATCTGAAACAGCAGCACCCAGCGATCTGCAGCATTTCTCACAAGTTCCGCTTCCTCCTCTTCGGAGAGCTCTTCCTGCATGTCTTCGTCAATGCCCCTGCTGTAGAGTTCGCACTCCGGCTCCATTTCATTCTGAATCTCGTCGGCATAGCCGAGCATCTTCATGGGATTGTCCGCGTGTGCGGCAGCATCGTATCCGAACTCCGCCCGCAGTTCGTTGTAGGTGTCCCAATCCACCTCTCTCCCGCTCCTGCGGCTGTATGCAAAGGACGACAGAAGGCTGACGGCATCCGCAAAGGACAACGCCTGCTCGCCCACACTCCACTCCTTCGTTTCCTCCGGAATCTGCGTCGGAACAAGGCCCTCCGTCTCGGAGAAATAATAGACGCGCGCATAGCCCTTGTGCCCCGGTTCGAAGCCCCACTCCATCGACATGGTCTCATAGAAGAAACTGAGGACGCCGGACGTTGGCAGAAGCCCCGTACGATCATACTGCGAGGCCTCGGCGAGGTTAATCTGCGCGAGAAAGGCAAGCGGGCGGTTCTTCGTCACATCCTCGAAGTCCGTTCCCTCATAGTACGGCCAGTCAAATCTGCGGGCAGGTCGGGCGTTCCGTAGAACTTGCTCGCGCCAACGGGGAGCTTGTCCTGTGCAGGATGATGCGAGATCGCAATCTCGCGCCGCTGCGTGCGTTCAAAGAACGCCGTCACCTCACGGCGCACACGCTCGTGCTCTGCCTCAACCTCACGCACGAGCTGGCCCACACTCATAGAAGCGGGCTCCTCCGCATACCAGCCGTGCTTGTTTTCAACCGCCTCTTGGCACCGCGCCGTCATGCCGCCGGGCTTGCCAAAGAAGACGCGCTCGATCTCCGCCTTGCTTGCCGTATCCTCGTCTGCACGCTCCAAATAGCTGAGAGCCAGACGCAGAGCACAGAGCTTCGGATAACGGTTGATCGCATAAAAGTAGAGGGCATAGCCCATACGATAGTTCCAGAGTGCATCGCGCTCGGCTTCCGGAACCTCATACAGTACCTTGACCGCATCGAAAAAGCTGCGTTCCTCGATGTATTCCTGTGCCGTCCTCATGCTGTCTCCTTCGCCCGCCGATACTGCATGACGAGGATGACGACGAAGAGAGCGAGTCCGACGAGGTCGGTGATGCCGCCCGGCTTAATCATGAGGAGGCCGGCGATGATGAGGAGGAGCCGCTCATAGGGGCGGCAGTGATCGGCGAGAAATCCGCAGAGCGCGGAGCTGATGGCGATCATGCCAAGGAGGGCAGAGAGCGTCACAGAGACGAGTGCGAGCGGCGTCGCATCGACCATGAGGAGGACGGGCGACAGGACGAATACGTAGGGGATGATGAACGCCGCTATCGCTAGTTTTGACGCGTGTACGCCTGTTTTTAGCGCATTTCCTCCGCTGATACCCGCGCCCGCGTAGGCGGCGAGAGCAACAGGCGGCGTGACGTCCGCGATGATGCCGAAATAGAACACGAACATGTGCGCAGCGAGCACAGGCACGCCCATCTGCTCCAGTGCAGGCGCGGCGATGGTCGAGGTGATAACGTAGTTCGCCGTGGTCGGCACGCCCATGCCGAGCACGATTGCCGTAATCATGGTGAAGAACATCGCCGGCAGGAGCATCCCACCTGCGAGATCAATCAGTCCCGATGCGAGGCGCAGGCCGACGCCCGTCTTCGTGACGACGCCGATGATGATGCCCGCCGACGCACAGGCGACGAGCACGCCGAGCACGCCCTTCGCGCCGCGCTCAAGGCCGTAGACGATCTCGATCGGCTTCATGCGTGTCGATTTGCGCAGCATGGCACAAAGATGGAGAGGAAGATGGCGACGAGTGCCGCACGCATGGGCGTATAGCCCGCGACGAGCAGGTAGACAATCACGACGAGAGGAATCGCGAGATGCCCGCGTTCCTTCAGGAGCGTCAGCGGATTCGGCAGCTCGGCGCGCGGGATGCCCTTCAGCTTCTTGCGCTTTGCCTCAAAGTGAACGCCGAGCCAAACCCCCGTGAAGTAGAGGAGTGCGGGGATCGCTGCCGCCTTGACGACGTCGATGTAGGGAACGCCGACGAACTCCGCCATGAGGAACGCCGCCGCGCCCATGACCGGCGGCATGAGCTGTCCGCCCGTGGACGCCGCCGCCTCGACCGCCCCCGCAAAGTTCGCGTTGTAGCCGAGTTTTTTCATCATCGGGATGGTGAGCGAGCCCGTGCCGACAACATTTGCGACCGAACTGCCCGAGACCGTGCCCATCAGTCCGCTGGAGAGGACGGCGACCTTCGCCGGGCCGCCGCTCGCCCAGCCCGCGACCGCATTGGCGAGGTCGATGAAGAACTTGCCGAGCCCCGTACTCTCAAGATAGGCACCGAAAAGGATGAAGAGGAAGATAAACGTCGAGGAGACGCCGAGCGGGATACCGAAGATGCCCTCCGTCGTAAAGTAGAGGTGGCCGATCAGCTGCTCCGGCGTGAGTCCGCGATGCGCAAGCACGCCCGGCATGTAGGGGCCGAGGAAGGCATACGCGATGAAGACGAGCACGACCGTCACCATCGGCAGGCCCACGACGCGCCGCGTCGCCTCGATGACGAGAAGGATACCGAGTCCGCCGACGACGGTGTCCACGGGTGAGACCGTGCCCGCGCGCGTGATCAGCTCGCGGTACTGGATGACGAGATAGGCTGGTGTCGCCGCACCGAGGACGGCGAATACGATGTCGATCGGGTGAAAGTAGTGATCCCGCGTCCACGCGCGCCGAAAGGGATAGAGGAGATAGGCGAGCGCGAGTCCGAACCCGAGATGAACGGCACGCTGCAGCTGTGCATCGAGCACGCCGAAGATCGCCGTATAGAGCTGAAAGACGGAAAACGTAATGGCGATCGCCGCAATGATCTTCTTCGGCCAGCCCGTATAGTGGGCGGTGTTGGACTCACGGTCGTATTTCTTGAGTACCTTTTCCGCATTTGCAGCATGGTCTGTCATAGAGGTTCACATCCTTAAATGATTCTTCGGCAGGGTATAGGAAGCACTGATAAATTCGGTACGACCATCTTGACGCATCTTTTTCGCCCGCTTTTCGTTAGCAAATCCTCCACATAGCCTCTGCTATGCGTCCGGTTTGCTGCCTCAATCGGACAAAAAATCTACGCCAATCTGGCATACCTCATTTTATCAGCGGTTCCTATAGCCCCGAACATTTTCGTGATATACAAAATATTTTATAAAGATGCAGAAAAAGAAATACGAGGCCGCGATCCGCAGCCTCGGAAATCTTATCATAGGCTTGTATAGAGTGGCGCAGCGACGAGATCGATGCGCGTGCCGTCAGGATAGCGCTCATAGAGTGGATAGTCCGTGCCGCCCGCCGTAATGGTCAGCTCCGTCCCCACGCCTGTGCGCAGGCTCAGCGTGTCATAGTCGCGATCCATATCGAGGATGAAATGTCCATCCTCCTCGCGAAACGTCCCCCTCCTCGGGGAGAAAGGGCAGCCCCACGCCGTGTGACTGATAGCGCGTGCCCGTGAGGTGGAAATGTCCATCCGGATAGACGGTGAGGAACTCCTCCACAGGCGTCTTCTGCACGGAGTGGATGAACCGCACCGTGAACGGCGTGCCCTCTCTGCCGATCTCCCGCACGAGAACGGTCGTCTCACCGCCCGCGTGCATGAGAAGCGCCGGGGCGGAGAGAATGTCAAACGCGATGAGGAGCACGGCCGCCGCGAGAGCGATCAGATAGGCTCTCATTTCTCGTTAAAGTACTTCTCCGCACCCGGATTCATCGGCAGAGACATGCCATCCTCCGCCGTATCCTTCGTGATCTGCTTGCCGACTGCATGTGCCGACTGCAGACGGTCGAGATGCGTGAAGATCGCCTTCGTGATGCTGTAGCCCATATCGGCATCCACCGAGGGGCCCGCGACGAGCATCGCCATGACGGAGACGCCCGGGACTGCCTCGTCAAATCTGCATACGTGCCCGCAGGGATCGTGGTCTTCGTGTAGAACGGATACTTCGCGATCAGCTCATCCGCGACCTTCTCCTCTACGGGGAGGAGACGGACGGGATTCTGCGATGCGATATCCTGCACGGACGCCGTCGGATAGCCCGCCGTCAGCACGGCGACATCCACGTTGCCGTCCTTCAGCGCACTCGCACCCTCGGCGAACGAGAGGAACTGTGCGTCAATATCGTTATAGGAGACGCCGTATGCCGCGAGGATCTGGCGCACATTCGCCTCGACGCCCGAGCCGGCCGCACCGACCGCGACACGCTTGCCCTTGAGATCGGCAATACTCTTGATGCCCGAGGACTGGAGCGTCACGAACTGGCAGGTCTCGGGATAGAGCGATGCAATCCCCTGCAGACCGTCCACCTTCTTGCCGTCGAACATCTCCGTGCCCGTCACGGCGTAGTACGTAATATCGTTCTGCACCGTCGCGAGGTCGATGGCCTTGTCGCGCAGCATATTGATATTTGCCACCGACGCGCCCGTGCTCTGCGCACTCGCGTTCATGCCCGGGATCTCCTTGTTCAGGATCTCGGCAATCGCGCCGCCGATCGGGTAGTAGGTACCCGCCGTGCCGCCCGTGCCGATGTTGAGGAACTTCTTCGCCGATGCAGAGTCGCCGCCGCAGCCGGTGAGGAGTGCAGCAGAGAATACAAGGACTGCACCTGCCGCAAAAAACTTCTTTACGGTAGAGATGTTCATGTTCTTTCCCTCCTAAAAAATGAGCGAATTTCCGAAAATGGAAATATGATAACGAAAATATAGTACCATAAAAGCCGCCCTGCATGCAAGCGGGACGGCTTCTGTATGGCAGTATACAAGAAGTTTCAATAATCACAGTCTGCAAACGCTTCGCGGGTGCAGGTATCCCGTTCAGTTCTTCACGATCTCCGCCGGCTCTCCGTTCGCCTTGGCGCGCGCAATGCACTCCTTCAGACGTTCGATGTTCTTCACATGGAGGTCGATCGCAAAGCGGATCCGCTTCTTCTCCTCCTCCGTGAACACGGGGTTCTCGTAGGCAGCGCGGATGCGCACGAGACGCGCCTCCACGTCGCGCAGCTCATCCTCCATCGGCCGCACATGCTGCAGCGCACAGCCGTAGACCGCACGCATCGCATCGAGGACGTACTGTGCGTAGCCCGGCTCGCCTGAGGCTTTTTCCAGCCACTGTGCAACATGGTAGATCACATCGTAGGCGGCTCGCCGCCGTGGATCATGGAGACGATCTCCATCTTGACCTGCTGCTCTCTGCCGTGCGGCTGGCGGATCAGCTCCTCCGCACTCGCCATCAGATGACCTTCTCGCCGTGGTAGCGTTCTCCGCCGATCTCTGGATAGACGCCGTACTCCACCGACCACTCGCATTTGTACTTGATTGCTTGCGCATGGATCGTCTTGATGCGGTCGATGTTCTCGCGCATGATTTTGCCCGGGACGCCCGCGACGAGCGAGTTCGGCGGGATGATGGCGTTCTCCTTGACCACGGCGCCCGCCGCGATAATCGAGCCGCGCCCGATCTTTGCCCCCGTGAGGACAATCGCACCCATGCCGATCAGCACGTGATCCTCGATCTCGCAGCCGTGGATGCACGCGCTGTGCCCGACCGTCACATAGTCGCCGATGATGCACGGATTCTCGTCCGCGACATGCAGGCATGTGAGATCCTGAACATTGGAGCAGACACCGACCGAGATATAGTTGACATCGCCGCGCGCGACAACCCCCGGCCAGAGGCTCGCGTACTGCCCGAGCCGTACGTCGCCCGAGAGAAATACCTGCGGCGCGACGAACGCCTCCTCGTGAATCTGCGGCGTGATGCCGTGAAAAGGGGGGGAATCCGTCTCCTTTGAATGTAAACATGGCTGTCCTTTCTAGCGCGAACCCCTTATTTCGCAGGCGTTCGTGCAGCAGCATATTGCTCAGCCCTTCGCCTCGAAGGACGCTCCGCGCTGCGCCGCATGATAGTAGCGCTGTGAGGCGAGCACCTCTGCGGCACTCGGCGCAGGATGCACGGGAAGGCGCGTGGCGTCCGCGTGCTTCTTGCGGTGGATGCCGCGTGCCTCCTCCGCTGCCGCATCGCGTATCGTATCCGGGAGGTTCCGGTACTCCTTGGAGTTCGCATACTCCATCCACTCACGCTGGAGCGCGCGCAGGAGATACACCCTCTCATCGTCGATCGGCAGGCGATTGCCCGCCTGCTGTGCCGTGCGGAGCATCTCCGCCATCTCCGCCGGCGGCGGGGTACGGCGATTGCCGCAGGCGTCCTTCTCCCCTCCGCACGAATGATCCTGCACGCCGTCTGCGTGCCCACCGTCTGCGCCGCCCTGTACGGCGTTCGGCATAGACAGCGCTGCGTCACTCTGGGCGGCAACCGCCTCACGGCCGATGGCGCCCTGCATATCCCCTGTCGTCGGCGCAGCATCCACGCCCGTCGCCTGTGGCGCATCGAGAGCATCGCCCGCCGCAGCCGCGCTGCCGTTCGCCGCCGCGGCAGGCATCTCCGCATGCCCCGCGGAACCCCCGCCTGCGCCCGACACGTTCGACGCACCGCCGCCCCGCTGCATCTCCGCGAGCACGGAGATATTCGCCTGCGCCACCGCGAGCCGTGCCTCCTCCTTGGACTTGGCACGTTTCAGCGCACGCTCCAGAGCCTCACGCCGCTCCTCGATCCGCGCCACCTTATCGTAGAGATCGGGATCCTTCTCCTTCAGATACTGCTTGTCCATGGGAGAGAGCTTCTGCCCATTCCGCAGTTTCTGGCGGATCAGATTCTCTCGCTCCGCATCGCGTTTTGTATTTGACTCCTGCGCCTCGCTGAACCTCTGCCTGCTGATCTGCAGGGGCGCACCCATCGCCTGCAGGAGACTCTGCCCCGTCTTTACGCGGTGCTTCGCCTCGCGTCTGAGATTGTTCAGCTGTGCATAGTCGCTGACTCGTCCGATTCCTTCAAACAGCGCCATACGATTACCTCCGTGTAATATCTGTTATATCCATATAAGTAGAATCGGCGGCAGATGCCTCCTGCATAAGCCATCGACAATATTCTATCCTATTTTGGGCAAAAAGAAAAGCTGGTGATCCCCACCAGCCTTATATTTCCTGCCATTTGGTCGTCGATGCACGACGCGCTTGCGCGCGCCTCCCCCGTGCAGACACTAATCATCCCGCCAAGTTTCCAGATATCCCTCAAGGCTGGCTAACCCTTCCAAATGTACCGCATGCCGTTCCCCCCCATTCCCCTTCGAATGTTTGGCACACGTACAAGAAATACTGTGATAATTTACCATATCCGCCGTGCTATTGCAATAGTTCTGCGCTCTCCGAGAAAATTTAATAGAACATAGCATTACGAAAAGACAGACGATTATTCCTTCAAATGGCAGGCAAAACGATTCCTGAAAAATTTGCGCGGAATTTATCCGTGAGTTCCACATCTTTGCTTGACTTCATCGCTCTTCTGCGCCATAATCAACGTATGAATAACCGTTCATACAAAAGGCAGAAAGCGGTGATCCATCATGGATTCAGCAGCACAGTCTCATGATTGCGGGTGCGGATGCACGCACGCGCAGCCGGAGCGACGCACGTACCTGTCCGCGCGCACGCGCATCGCGGCGGCAGCTCTGCTCTTTCTCCTCGGCATGCTCTGCGGCGAGGGGACGGCGGGCACCATTCTCTTTCTCGCGGCGTATGTCCTCGTCGGTGCCGATGTTCTCTGGCGCGCCGCCGTAAATCTGCGGCGGGGGCATATCTTTGGCGAGCACTTTCTCATGAGCACCGCCACGATCGGTGCCCTCGCGCTCGGCGACTACGCCGAGGCCGGCGCCGTCATGCTGCTCTATCAGCTCGGTGAGTTCTGCAGGATCGTGCCGTCCAGCGTGCACGCCGCTCCATCACGGCGCTCATGGACATCCGCCCCGACACGGCGCGCGTCCTCGTGGACGGGCGCGAGGAGATCGTACATCCCGAGGCGGTCGCCGTCGGCGGCATGATCCGCATCTATCCGGGGGAGCGCGTGCCGCTCGACGGCACGGTGACCGCAGGCGAGAGCACGCTTGACACCGCTGCGCTCACGGGAGAGTCCCTGCCGCGCACCGTGCATACGGGAGATACGCTCCTCAGCGGCTGCGTCAACATCACGGGCACGCTGACCGTCCGCGTCACAGCCGCCTATGCGCAGTCCGCTGCGGCGCGCATTCTGGATCTTGTGGAGGAGGCGGCGGATAAAAAATCGCGTACGGAGGCGTTCATCACGCGCTTTGCGCGCATCTATACGCCCGTCGTCGTATGCGCCGCTCTCGGCATCGCCGTCCTGCCGCCGCTCATCATGGGAGACGCCTTCGCGCCGTGGGTCTACCGTGCGCTGACCTTCCTCGTCATCTCCTGCCCCTGCGCCCTCGTCATCTCCGTCCCGCTCACCTTCTTCGCGGGGCTCGGCGCGGCATCCCGTGCGGGGCTCCTCGTTAAGGGCAGCTCCTATCTCGACGCGCTCGCCCGCACGGACACCGTCGTCTTTGACAAGACAGGCACGCTCACCGAGGGCAACCTCCGTGTGACGCGCATCCTCCCTGCCGCAGGCACTGCGGAAAAAGAGGTGCTCGCCTGCGCCGCCGCCGCAGAGCAGCACTCCTCCCATCCGATGGCGCGCGCCGTCATGCGTGCCTTCGCGGAATGCGGCGGCACTCCTGCGGCCGTCCATGACATCGAGGAGCATGCGGGACGCGGCATCACCGCGCGCAGCGAGGACTGCATCATCTCCATCGGCACGCACGCATACCTCAGCGAAAATCATGTCGCCGACCTCCCGCCTGCCGCACCTACGGGGGCGATCTGGCTCGCCGTGGATGGAGTGTATGCGGGCATGATCTGCGTCGCCGACACCATCAGGGCAGGTGCTGCGGACGCCGTCCGCGCGCTGAGGGAGCACGGCGTCCGCGAGACCGTCATGCTCACGGGTGATGCCCGCCCCGCCGCCCAGAGCGTCGCTGCGGCGGTCGGTATCGACACAGTATACGCCGAACTCCTGCCGCAGGACAAAGCGGCACATCTTGAGCGCCTGCTCGCCGTCGAGCGCACGGGCAGGACACTCGCCTACATCGGCGACGGCATCAACGACGCACCTGTCCTTGCACGTGCCGACATCGGCATCGCCATGGGCGGCATCGGTGCAGACGCCGCCATCGAGGCGGCGGATGTCGTACTCATGACCGACGAACCGCGCAGGCTCGTCTCCCTCCTCGCCCTCGCACGCCGCACCGTCCGGATCGCACGGGAGAACATCGCCCTCGCCATCGGCATCAAGGCGGCCGTCCTCCTCCTCGGTGCACTCGGCTGGGTGAACCTCTGGGCGGCGATCTTCGCCGACGTGGGCGTCACCCTCCTCGCCGTCCTCAACGCCATGCGCGCCATGCGGGCGTAGGAAAATTTAAGTAATCCCCCCCCCCCCGCACGATATTATAGGAAAAGAGATAAGTGGAGGTGCTGATGATGCAAACACAGCGTATTGATGAAAAACTTTCCTTTCTGCACACGGATGCTCATCCCGCGCGTCAGACCGCACGTCAAACCACGGGACAGGCAGCAGGGCAAAACACAAAAGCTGCACCGACCATCCTCTCCCGCGCCGCCGAGGTCTATATCAGCGCGAAGGGACGCGAACTGAGTGCGATGGATGCCCCCGACGACCGCCTGACCCCTGCCGAGACGGCACTCGCCGCCGAGCAGAACGAGCTGGATGAGAAACGCGCGAAAAAAGGACGAAGCCGCCGCCATCGAGCAGCGCATCGCGACCGATGAAAAGCTCACAGACGACGATAAGGCACTTCTGCAGAAGGAAGCGGACAAACTGAAGCGGGCGGGAATGACCGACGAGGATAAACTCAGTACGCTCTACAAAGAAAAATACCAACTGGAGAAGCAGATCACGGACGGAACGCTGACCGCAGGTGAGATCGTGAATACCATGCGTGCGAAAGATGAATCCATCGCCAACCTCCAAAATATCATCAAGGAAAAAGCAGAGCATACCGATGCCCTGCGGCGTCAGTCCGTGCAGGAGCGTGCCGATCTCGAAGCCGCGACGGCAAAGGAAAGGAAAACGCCGCCCCCAAGGAGGACAATGCGACGGCGAACGCCGTCACCTCCCTCACTGCCGCACTGACGAAAAAGGCACTCGAGGATGCAGAGAGCAAAGACATGGACGATGCAGGGCACAAGGATGCAGCCCGCAGCGAATAGATCTTGCAAGTCACATGACTCTCTGATATAGTAGAGACATAAAAGGGGCTGTTGCATATCCCCCATCGGCTCGCTGCGCTCGCCACTTCCCCCGTTAGCGGTCAACGTCAACCAATCACACATCGCTGACGCTTGTGTTCTTGGGACGTTTTCCCATGCGACCTGTTTCCGAATCAGCTGCGCCCCTTGGGGCTTGCTTTTTCGACAGGTCAGCAGCGGGGGAAGCTAATATGCCGTTATCCTAAGCCTTCCCCGTTATCACGGGGAGCGGTCAACGTCAGCCAATCACACATCGCTGTCGCTCGTGTTCTTGGGACGTTTTCCCATACGACCTGTTACCCAATCAGCTTCGTCCTGTGGACTTGCTTCTTGGACAGGTCAGCAAGGGGGACCGCGCAAGCGGTGGAAGGGGCACAAAACGGATATGGATTTAACCGCACCGTTTCTCAGGCAGGGCGGTTATTTTTTTACAAAAGGAATGCCCCGCAGCGAATAAATCTTGCACGTTACGTGGCTCTCTGATATAATAGAGACATAGAGAAGAGACCTTGACAGGACGTCTACTTCTACACCGATAAGGTATAACCGCTCAGTGTGGCCAGCAGAGGGCGGTTATTTCTTTTTTATCGCAACAATGTAGCCAGTGACGAGAATCAACGCAAAGATGAACTCGTAGTAACCCATGTGCACCACCTCCTTTCCCGTAGGATAATGGAAGTGGAGAAATAGACGCCCTGCCTGTTAAGGTCTCTATTCTTATTATACAAACATCTGTTCAAATCCGCAACTAAAAAATACACAAAAGCCCCCGACCATCGTCGGGGGCTTTTCACATCTCTTTATGCCTCACCACGGCGTCCGTGGTAGAGACACCACGGCTCCTCCGCCATGAAGTCGCCGCCATGGTAGTACGCGGCACGCGCACGGCAGCCGCCGCACGCCTTCTTATAGCTGCACGAGCCGCAGCCGCCGCCGTAGTCGAGCGTGCGCAGCTCCTTGAACACCTCGTTTTTCGCCCAGATCTCGTCAAACGGCGTCTCGCGCACATCGCCAAGCTCGCGGTTCAGATAGGCACACGGCTGCACCTTGCCGCGCGGACTGATGATGCAGTACGTCAGCCCCGCCAGACACCCGCGCGAAAAGCGCGTATCCACGCCGAGCTGGTCGGCGATGCGCAGGAACTGCGGCGCACAGGTCGGCTTCAGCTCGATGTCCACCGTCTCCTGCTTCTTCATGATGCGCGTGAGCACATCCTCATACGCCTCCGCACGCAGCGACTCCTCCTCGATCGTCTCCGCACGTCCCGTCGGCACGAGGAAGAAGAAGTGATGCGCCTTTGCTCCGATCTCCACGGCAAAATCCGTCATCGCCTCAAGCTCGTGCGCATTCCAGTCCATCACCGTCGTGTGGATCTGGAACGGCAGCCCCGCAGCACGGCAGTTCTCCATCCCGCGCACTGCGCCGTCCCAACCGCCCGGGAACGAGCGGAACGTATCGTGCTTCTTTGTCGAGCGAGTCGAGCGAGATGCCCATCCCGCACGCGCCCGCCGCCTTCAGCGCCTTCGCCATCGGCAGGTCGATCAGCGTGCCGTTCGTGCCAAACACGGGGATCAGCCCCAGCCCGCGTGCATAGGCGACCAGCTCAAGAATATCGGGACGTGTCAGCGGCTCACCGCCCGAAAAGATCATGATGCGGAACCCCGCCTTTGCGATCTCGCGCAGGAGCTTCTTGCCCTCCTCGGTCGAGAGTTCCTCGTCCGCGCGGCAGCCCGCGTCACGGTAGCAGTGCGCGCAGTACATATTGCAGGCGTTCGTCGTATTCCACGAGATGATCTTCACCCCGCCGCCCGCGACGCCCTTCGGGTGCCCGCCTGGGTGACCGCCCTGTCCCATGCCATGCGGATGTCCGCCGGGATGCCCCATTCCATGCGGGTGACCCATCCCATGCGGATGCCCTGCCGGGGCACTCTGTGCGGCGTGCGCCGCTTCCATCGGCGCGCTCACAGTGCCGCCCCCGCGACACCGATCTCCTCATCCGTCAGATAGCAGGACGGATCGGACGCCCAGAAATCCCCCGTCCGTGCCTCGGCACGCGTGCGGAAATTCCCGTTACACCAGTCGAGATACTGACACTGACTGCAGCGACCCTTGAGGAGCGGCTTGCGATCCTTCAGCCCCGCCATGATCGGATTCGTCACATCCTGCCAGATATCGCCGAACTTGCGCTCGCGCACATTGCCGAACGTATGATGCTGCGTAAACTGATCGGGATGCACATAGCCCATCGGATCCACCTCGCCGAACGCGATCCCGGAGCGGTTGCCGCCGTTCGCGCCGATCAGCTTCTTGATCTGCTCCGCGCCCGCATCGTTGCCCTCGGCGAGTGCCTTCAGATACATATAGACCCCGTCGCAGTGATTGTCCACCGTCAGGATTTCCTTCTTGAGGCCGCGCGCCTCAAAGTCCTTCGTCCGCGCGATAATCGTATCCATCGCCCGCCGCGACTCCTCGGGCGTCACATCCTCATCCATCATCTGCCCGCCGCGTCCCGAGTAGACGAGGTGATAGAAGCAGACGCGGTTGATTCCCTTTTCCTCGATAAAGTCAAAGATTTATCCAGCTCCATGATATTGTGGTGGTTGATCGTAAAGCGCAGCCCCACGCGCTGACCGACGGCGACGCAGTTCTCGATGCCCTCCATCGCCCGCTGGTACGCGCCGTCCACCCCACGGAACATATCGTTCACATCCGCCAGACCGTCGAGCGAGATGCCGACATAGCCCACGCCGAGATCCTTGATGCGCTGTGCCACATCACGCGTGATGAGCGTCCCATTCGTCGAGAGCGTCGGACGCACGCCGCGCTTTGCCGCGTGCTCCGCGAGCGCGAAAAAGTCAGGGCGGATCAGCGGCTCGCCGCCCGAGAAGAGCAGCACAGGTACGCGGAACTCCGCGAGATCGTCGATGAAGCGCTTTGCCTCCTTCGTCGTCAGCTCCCCGTCGTACTTCTGCCCGTCCGACTCCATATAGCAGTGCCGACAACGCAGATTGCACGTGCGCGTCGAGTTCCAGACCACCACGGGTCCCATACCCTCCGCGGCACCGCTCTTCATCCGATGCGCATTATGCGAGTAGCGCAGCGCATCGCCATAGTACTCATCCATAAAAAGAAGTTTCGTTACACTGATCATTGGTTCTCCTAAAATACACAGATGGGGGAAACACTCAGCCCTCGGGCTGTCCGTCCCGCCTGCGGATGCCGTCGAGGAGGAGGCGCGTCTTGAGCGCGATATTCTCCTGAAAACTCAGCTCCAGCTGGCTGAACGCCGCCGCCTGATACAGCGAGTGGAACATCTCCGCGATCAGATCGACGGGGACGTCGCGGCGTATCTCGCCCGCCGCCTGTCCCTCGCGAATGATCTCGGTAAAGACCCGCTTCACCTGCGGCGCCATACGGCTCGGATGCGGCCTATCCTCCGTCCCCTCCTGCGGTGTGGCTCCCTGCGCCTTGTGCTGCGAGGCAGAGAGAAAGAGCGGCATCACAAAGCGGTTCTCATCGAGAAACTTCGCGGTCACACGCGCACCGACCTCGAGCAGCTCCAGCGAACTGCGCTCCGCTGCCCGTGCCTCGGCGAGCGCGATACGAATCGTCTCGCCCAGCCGTCCGAGCAGAGAGAACAGCAGCTCCTCTTTCGAGGCGAAGTAATTGTAGAACGTCCCGATACCGAGGTCCGCCGCCGCCATGATGTCTGCGACCGACGTCTCCTTGTAGCCCTTCTTCGAGAACTCACTGATCGCGGCTTCGAGAATCATCTTGCGCGACTGCAGCTTCTTGCGCTCACGACGCCCCATCTTTTCTTCCAAACGAATCGCACCCTCTCTCGTTAGTAATACTATTATAACGAAAAAAACGCCGTTTGAAAAGAAAAATATGAATCTCGTTCATATTTTCATTCTCAATGGCAAAAAATCATTGATGTACAAAAAAACGCCGATCTTCATCGGCGTCTACGTTCAAAATGGTGACCCAGGAGGGATTCGAACCCCCGACCCTTTGATTCGTAGTCAAATACTCTAATCCAGCTGAGCTACTGAGTCACGTGTCTTGCGACGGTGATTATAATATCATCTTTGGGGAGGGCTGTCAAGGGGGTTTTTTGAGAAGTTCGTATTTCTGTATGACAGGCTCTTTCGCTTTCCTCGCCGAAGCCCCCTAGGCTCGCTCGCCCCAGACGCCATCGCGATAGAGGTGCACGAGGCGCATCGGAACGATCTCGCCGCGTGGGACGGCGGCATCCGTATAGACGCGGATATACGTCCCCGTCAGCCCGTCCGTCACGCCGTTCTCCTCCGTCTCAAAGAGTACCCCCTCCACCGTGCCGAGTGCCGTGCGGTGATACGCCTCCGCCAGTTCCTCTGCGACTGCCTGCATCCGCGCCGCACGCTCCTTGCGCACCGTCGGGGGTCTGATCCGTGCGCCGTGCCGCAGGCGTCCCGCGCCGCGCCGAGTAGGGGAAGACGTGCATCCGCGCAAAGCCCATCTGACGCACGAAGGCGAGCCCCGCCGCGAAGTCCTCCTCCGTCTCTCCCGGAAAGCCGACGATGATGTCCGTCGAGATCGCCACCCCCGGCACGGCGCGGCGCACGTCTGCGAGGAGCCGCGCGAACGCCGCCGTATCGTAGTGGCGGTTCATCGCACGCAGGACGTTGTCGCTCCCCGCCTGCAGGGGCAGATGCAGATGCGGAGCAAAACGCGGCTCCGACCGCACGAGCGAGAGGAGATCCTCCGACAGCTCCACCGACTCCAGCGAGCCCAGCCGCAGCCGCCGCAGCCCCTGTGTGCGCAGTGCGGTGCGGCACGCATCGGCGAGCGTCGGACGCTGCGGGAGGTCGATCCCGTACGCGCCGAGGTGGATGCCCGTCAGTACCACCTCGCGAAACCCCGCCGCCGCGAGTTTCTCCATCTCGCGCGCCACCGCTGCGAGCGGACGCGACTTCACGGGACCGCGCGCATAGGGGATGATGCAGAACGAGCAGAAATTCTGGCAGCCGTCCTCGATCTTGAGAAAGGCACGCGTGCGATGCGGTACGCCGTGCAGGGGGATGTCCTCGAAGGCACGCGCCTGCATCACATCTGTGATCTCCTCCACCACGCCGTCCGCGCGAAGCGCCCTCCTCCACATAGTCCACGATGCGCGCGCGCTCCTCCGTACCGATCACGACGCGCACACCTTCGAGTGCACGCACCTCCTCAGGCGACACCTGCGCATAGCAGCCCGCCACAGCGATGCACGCCGAGGGATTCGTGCGCGATGCACGGCGGATGATCTGGCGGGACTTGCGGTCGCTCAGATGCGTCACCGAGCACGTATTGATGACATAGACATCCGCCCGCTCCTCGAACGGCACGATCTCATAGCCGCGCGCACGGAACAGCCCCTCCATCGTCTCCGTCTCGAACTGGTTCACCTTACAGCCGAGCGTCATAAATGCAGCCTTCACGCCAAAGCCCCTTTTTATCGTCATACACCAAACTCGATGCTTTTCCCTTTCGCCCCCACTATGGAAAATATTGCAGCGCGTGTGCAGTGCAAGCCCCCGACGCGAACCCTAGTGAAGCAAGTGGGAAAAGCACACGTTCTGCCCCCTGCGGATTTTTATTCGTTCAAGCGAAGCGCGTTTGGAATCCGCAGGTATTTAGGGCAGATAAGTGTGCGACCACTTGCGTAACTCCGTGTTCGCAAGGGGGCTGCACCACAGCGTCTGCAATGATAGGGCGCTCCAAATATTTTCCTATTCTACCACAAATCAAACGCTCCGCAATAAATTTTTTTCTCCCAAAACTAATGACATTTTCGCAAAAAAACGATATAATATACATAGGAAATTATTCCCATAACATGAATGCCATGACCACGGAAGGAGGAAATCTATGGCAACGATTACACAGATGACCAGTGCGGCGAGCAGCATCTACCGCTCGCTCTACGCCGGCAACTCTCGCACGGATGCGACGCGTGCCATCTTTGGCGGTCCTATGCAGCGACAGGGCAACAGCAGTCTCTACGCCGCACAGTACCGCGGGCAGGACTCGAGTGCAGACGAGCTCAGCTCCATCCTCGCCATTGCGAATCAGGCGGCAAAACTGCGCAAGACATACGCGGAGACCAGCTCCAAGTTCTACGCCGAGTACGACGGCAACATGAAGGATCTGCGCAAGGCGGCACACGCCGTCGAGAACACGGACTTCAAGTTCAGCCGCAGCGACATCACGACGAACGCCGACGGCTCACGCTCCTACAGCGACCGTCTAAAGAGTGCGATCTCGGACGTGAAGGATCTCGTCAGCAAGTACAACGAGACGAGCGACTTCCTGCGCGACAACAAAGAGCTCGGTAAGGGCGTGCAGGCACTCTCAAGCGAGTTCTCCGACACCACCTATATGGCAGGCTCGTATGCGAAGATGGGCATCTCCGTCGACGGCGCAACGGGCAAGCTGCGCGTCAACGAGAACCTGCTTGCCGACGCACTCATCGACTCTCCCGCACGCTCCGAGGCGATTCTTGGCCGGGGCGGACTCGCGGGACGCGCCGACCGTCACGCAGAGGCGGCACAGTTCTCGCGCCGCAGCGTCATCCCGACCATGGAACAGGCGATCGGCGGGCAGCTCAGCTACGCGTCGAACATCCTGAACGGACGCTCCCTGCCCACCATGTCGCGTTACTCGAACATGCTGAATCTCTTCAGCATCTATGTCTAAACAGAAGGGAATGTAGTATGGATATTGCACAGCTTTCCGTCAGCATGGCGGCACAGCAGACCGCACAGAGCATCGGCATCGCCGCCGCAAAGATGGCGATGGACTCGAGCAGTGAGGCACTCGACCTGATCGAGCAGAGCACCGCGAGCCTCGACCCGAGCCTCGGCGGCAGCATCGACGTATCCGTGTAACAGAGTAGGGGCTGTGCAGTAGCGCAGCCCCTTTTTTATGAGGAAGGAGTGTCACTATGTTTGTCACTACCGTTGACTTTCACGCCAATATGGATAAATACTTGGCTCTCATTCCACATGAGGATATTTTCCTCACCGTCGAGGGAAAACCCGTCGCGCACATGATCGCCCCAAAAATGAGTGCAGTGGACCATCTATATGGCCTGCTAAAAAACGCTCCTGCGGAAACAATGGCAACGGACATCCGCGAAGAAAGGCTGCAACGTCATGAACATCCTATGTGATACAAACATCATTCTCGACGTTCTGCTCGTCACGTGTGCCAGCGCTCACGCCACAAGCTTTTCTAAAAAAATTGCCTCAATAGCAGAAAAAATCTACACTACCCCAAGGGACTGTTTTATCACGACTTCCCTTGATTTCGTAAGGGAAAAAAACTATAATAATGACATAGAGGAGGGTTTCCAATGGCGACAAAGAGTATTTTGAAAAGCGTCAACATCCGCGGAAAGAGCCGTGTGCGCGACTTTGTAACAGCATTAGAACGTGCTGAAAAGCACACAGAAAAAAAAGTCCTCCTACAACGACCGGTGGTAGAGGTTCGCCCAGATCAGATCAAATCGCTGCTGGCAAATTATTCCTCTTAAGGATGACCATCATGATGGGCTATCAAAAAGTAAATCTACTTGATCTATTATCCGAAACGGAGCATGCAGAAGACCTGCAGCGTATCCTTTCGGATTTTTCGTCTCCATTGAACAAAGACGTGGAAGACTTTCTCCACACAAAAGCCATCGAATTCACACGGCAAGGGTTATCCTCCACCTATCTCGTCTTTACATCATATCAGGAACGCACCGTTTTAATCGGATATTTTGCTCTTGCCTATAAATATTTCCATATCGATCTGAGACACACGAGCAAAACATGGGGGAAACGCATTCGACGATTTGCACACTATGACGAAGGAATGAAGCGTTATCTCGTCCCTGCCATCTTGATCGGACAGCTGGGAAAAAACTATACAAACGGGCACGATACATTGATCCGTGGAGAAGAGCTCCTGCGTCTTGCCTGTGATACCGTACGAGAGGCTCACCGCATCGCAGGCGGACGCCTTGTCTATCTGGAGTGTGAGGATGTCCCATCACTGATACGGTTTTACGAGGAAAACGGATTCACCTCATGTGGATTGCGGGAACTGGACGGAGACGAGCGCGATATGTTCTCAGGCAAGTATCTCATACAGATGATCAAATATCTCCGGTAATCTCTAGCGTGAGCAGTCTGCCTTGAATCATTCGAACTCAACACAACACAAAAATCCCCCTCCCGTAGGAGGGGGATTTTATTACGCGGTGATCTGCCGCTGACCGAGGAATCGATCAGAAGAAGAACTCAACCGAGCCGTAGAGCTTCTGAACCTTGTCGTTGTCCTGCTTCTCGATCGTCTTGCCCTTGAAGTACTTCGCAGACAGGAGAACGTTCTTGTAGGGAACATAACCGAGACCAAGCTCGAGACCCTTCGTGCCGGACTGTGCACCATCCGTCGTTGGGAGCACAGAAGCCGCACCGAGGTAACGGTAGGCAGCGTATGCGCCCCACGAGCCCTTGTCAGCCTGATCCGCACCCTTGTACTCATAGGTGAACTGATAGGACTTCTTGAACTTGCTTGCCACATCAAGCTTGTTGGCATGAGCATAAGCACCCGAGAGGAAGCTGTTCTTGTCGAAGCGATAGCCGAGGTCAACACCCCAGATGTGTGCGCGCTCCTTCTTGTTCGTCGTCGCGGCAACAAGATCATTCGAACCGAAACGATAGAAGCCGACGCCGCTCATGAACTTGTTCTTGTCATAGCGAACCTGAGCGCTCTGATAGTTCGCCGTGTCTGCGAAGTCATCCGAAAGGCGACCTGCCTCGAGCTTTGCCTTGAACTCATCGCCGAAGGAAAGCTGTGCGCCCGTGAACGCGCTGTCGAGGATGAGGTTGCCCGGTGCCTGATAGCCCTCAGAGGAGGAAAGTGCCATCTTGCCGAGGCGAACCTGGAACTTATCATAGTCGCCCTGGACATAGGCACGCTTCAGCGTAACTTTGCCGTCCTTGCCCTGATCTGCTTTCGTGTCCGTGTCAGCATCGAGACGCGCAACTGCATGCCAGTGCGGGTTGATCTCAGCCGTCGGCTCGAGACGGAACTTGAGGTTGTTCGTGTTGGTACGCTTCTGCCCCTCATAGCGCGTGCTATCGTACTGGTACTGAATCTTGCCGTTCCACTTTACCATGTCAGCGTTGCGCTCGAGGTTCGAGACGCGGACGCCAAGGTTGTTGAGCTCATCAGCGAACTCTGCTGCGAGGCGGTCAACGAGCGCACGATCCGATGCGGACATGTCGCCCTTTGCCATTGCCTTTGCCACCATCTGCGCCATCTCGTAACGCGTGATGTTGCGGTCGCCGCGGAACGTGCCGTCGCCGTAGCCCTCGACAACGCCGTCAGCAGCGAGCTGCGTCACAGCGTCGTATGCCCAGTGGTCACGGGGCACATCGGAGAACGGGTTCGCAGCTGCGAACGTGGTGGATGCTGCGCCGACAACGAGTGCCGTTGCGAGTGCGGATACGAGTGTCTTCTTCATGAAAAACTCCTCCTTCAATAAATGAGAAATACGCGATTTCCATTCGGAGGAATACACGGGTGAAAGTATCCATGTTTCCTTTGCCCTCTGTATCCTCTCGTTTGGAACGTCTTTATATTACCATGCGGAAAAACAAAATGCAAGTCCTATTGTGAAAATTTTTTATAGCAGGTTATAATTTTCATCTTATTTTCAGTAGAGGACTCAGTTATCGGTCTACTTCATACGATAATGTGAACCACACTGAACAATCTGTATTGTATCGTTCTCTATGCGATAGACGATACGGTTCACATCATCAATGCGGCGGCTCCAATACCCCGACAAATCTTCTTTCAGCGGTTCCGGTTTCCCAATGCCACGGTAGCCATTACGGTCAATGTCGCGCAGAAGCTGAAGGATGCGCTTCAGTGTCTTTCGATCTTCGCGCGTCCAATACTCAAAGTCCTCCCACGCTACATCCGTCCACGATTTAAGGAAGCACTGATAAATTCAGCACCGCCATCTTGACGCATCTTTTTTGCCCGTACTTCGTTGGCAAATCCTCCACATAGCCCTTGCTATGCGTCCGGTTTGCCGCCTTGTTCGGACGAAAAATCTACGCCAATCTGACGGACTTCATTTTATCAGCGATTCCTTAACCATCTACATCTACCTCATGTATGGTGCCGCCCGTCGCTTCCATCTGTGCAATCGACGCCCTGAGCAGGGCCATGTTCTCCGCACTGTAAAACGGGTCACTGCTCCGCTCCGCCGAGATCTCGAACGGAATCTTACGCTCGCGCACCGCTGTCTTTGCAAAGACGCAGAACGCTGTCGTCATCGTCATGCCGATCTCCGTGCAGAATTCGTCGAATGCTCGCTTGAGGTCTGCATCCATGCGGATGCTCACGCTGGTCTGTGCCATGTTCTCACCGCCTTTCTATTTTATTACATTGTATGAAAATATTTGTGCATTGTCAATTTGTTTTGGCACACTATAAAACGGATGCAGGAGAGTCTGCATCCGTTCCCATTCACAGCATTGCCTTGTAGCGTGCCCATTCGGATTTGGGAATAGCAAGTGCCTCCATCGCTTTCTCAGCGGAGAGTTTTAGATTCTTCATGAGATTTTTGATGGAAAAGACACGCTCCTTTTCGCTCACTTCTTTGCGGACTTTCTCGCTTACTTCTTTGCGGACTTTCTCGCTTACTTTGTCGCGCATCTCTTCGTCATACGCCCGAACAAATTCATCCCACAGTGGATTGCTGCTCATTTTCACCACTCCTTTGCTTCGTCTTTGAACCGTTCTGCACGTTCTTTCAACACGTCATAGTGCATTTCCTCGACGCGTTTGCATCGAAAGTCATGCATGAGCCGCCCGAGCGGGGTGTCGTCCATGACAGAGCTGTTGACATAGATGATATGCGAGCCGTCGTCAAAGGTCTCCTGTGTCTCACGGATGGTGCGCTGCACATGATAGATGGGCAGTTCTCTGCCGAGCACGTCGGTCTCGGTGATAAAGATGACGTAGGTCTCGGGCAGCCGCTCATAGTCCTCGCCCGCCGAGAGTGCCGCAGCATCTATGATGCTGCTGTTGTACCGCGCACGCCGCCGTGCCGCTCCAACCGCAGCACGCTGAATCTCAATGTTGAACTCCTGCCCGTCGGCAATGGCGTGAATGTCAAGGCGGACGCTGTGGCCGTGGAGATTCTTGAGCGTATCCTGCGTGACGACTTTCGTTGCGTGGAGGTTCGGATTCCCCAAGATAATCTGAATGACGAGATCAACGCACGCGAGACTGTCCTGAAAGACGACGGTCATAAAGGGATCGTCAAGCAGACAAAAACTGGCCACCGCATCTTCAAATTTCTTCCGTACGACTTCACTCGTATGCATTGCCATGCGATCACTTCCTTATCTTTAGGAAGCACTGACAAATTCAGCCACGCCATCTTGACGCATCTTTTTTGCCCGAACTGTGCCCGCAATCCTCCACATAGCTTTGGCTATGCGTCCGGTTTGCCTCCTTGTTCGGACGAAAAATCTACGCCAATCTGACAGACTTCATTTTATCAGCGTTTCCTTTATTTTACCCTAGGACAAAGATTCACGCAATCGAATTTTTCACTCCCCCACGAGTGCAACGGGCGAGGGGACGCGGGTGCCGCGGCTGTTGGTAAAGATCTCGACCTCTACCCCGAACACGGCGGCGATGCGCTCCTCGGTGAGCACCTCGGCGGGCGTGCCCGTGGCGGCGATGCTCCCGTCGCGCACGAGGATGATGTCGTCGGCGTACTGCATGGCGTGCGCCATGTCGTGCAGCACCATGAGGATGGTCATGCCATGTATGCGGTTGAGCTGTGAGATAATATCCATGACGCGCAGCTGATGCGCGATGTCGAGGTAGGTGGTCGGCTCGTCGAGCAGCAGCAGGCGCGGCTTCTGGCTGAGTGCCATGGCGAGAAAGACGCGCTGCCGCTCGCCGCCAGAGAGGGTATGCACCTCGCGCGCGGCGAACGCGGAGACGTGCGCGGTCTCCATCGCCCACGCGACCGCCTCTCTGTCCTCCGCCTCCGAGCGCGTCTGAAAGAGCCCCGCATGAGCAAAGCGTCCGTAGGCGACGAGCTGCTCCACGGTGAGCCCCGCTGCTGCCGCGCGCTCCTGCGGGAGGATGGCGCGCACGCGTGCCAGCTCCCGCGCCGTATAGCTGTGCAGCTCGCGCCCCGCCAGCTCGATGGTTCCCGTATAGCGCGGGTTCAGTCCCGCCAGCGCACGCAGGAGGGTGGTCTTGCCCGCGCCGTTGGGCCCGATGATCGCCGTGCGCCGCCCCGCCGGGATCTCGATGTCCACGCCGTGCAGGATCTCCCGTCCGGCGACGGAGACGGTGAGCCCCGCCGCCCGCAGTACGGCACTCATAGCTGCCTCCGCAGGAGATAGAGGAAGAACGGTGCGCCGATGACCGCCATGAGGATGCCGACGGGCAGCTCAAGCGGGGCAAAGAGAAGGCGCGCCGCCGTGTCGCTGAGTGTGAGGACGGCGATGCCGAGGAGTGCCGCCGCGGGCAGGAGGACGCGGTGATCCGCGCCGACCATGAGGCGTGCGGCGTGCGGGACGATGAGTCCGACGAAGCCGAGGAGCCCCACGACAGAGACGGCGCTCGCGGCGAGGAGGGCGGCGAGTGCCGTGAGCATGACGCGCGTGCGCTCGACGGCAAGCCCCACGCCGCGCGCCATATCGTCGCCAAGGAGGAGGATGTTGAGCCGCTGTGCGGCGATGAGCGCGCAGAGCCCCGCACCGACGGTGTACGGCAGGAGCATCTCGACGTGCGGCCAGCTCCGCGCGGAGAGTCCGCCGACCATCCACATGAGCGCACTGTGGACGCGGTCGCTGTAGAGGATCATCATGGCAGAGATGCCCGCGCCGAGGAATGCCGAGACGGCGACGCCCGCGAGGATGACGCGCGTCGGTCGGATGCCGTCACGCCACGCGAGGAGGTAGATGAGGAGCGCGGCAAGCATCGCCCCGCCGAACGCCGCCGGCGTGATGAACCACGCCGCGCCCGGCAGGACGAGCATGATAAAGATGCCCGCAAGACCCGCGCCGGAGGAGATGCCGATGATGTGCGGGTCGGCGAGCGGGTTCCGCAGGATCGCCTGCAGGATCGCTCCCGAGAGGGCGAGGTTCACGCCGACGAGTGCCGCGACGATGGTGCGCGGCAGACGGATGTTCCAGAAGATCTGGGCGTGCGCCGTGTCTCGCACACCGCCGAGAGCGGCGGCGATTTCCGCGCAGGGGATGTCCACCGAGCCCTTTGCCGTCGATACGATACAGCCGACGACGGCGAGCACGGCAAGAGCACGAGGACGAGGATGCGTTTTCTCATGGATAGACGAGCCCCGCCATGTACTTCGCCGCTGCGGGGTAGTCAAGCCCGGGGCTGAAGAGGAACATTTCCTGCGGCAGGTAGTAAACTCTGCCCTCGCGGATGGCGGTGACGCTCTGCCATGCGGGGCTCTCGGCAAACATCGCCTCCATGGATGCGCGGATCTCTGCCTCATCGCCCATGCTCGTGACAAAGAGGATGTCGGGGTTCTGTGCGACGAGCGTCTCCATGCTGTAGGGGGCTGCGTCGGGGTTCTTGTCGAGGGCGGGCATGCCTGCCGCCGTGTTCTCCCAGCCGAGCATGTTCGCGATGCAGCCCGCGATGCTGCCGTCAAGCTGGACGGAGAGCCCCTGCCCCGTGCTGTGGATGATGGCGACGCGCTTTTTCTCCTGCGGGATGGAGCGGCGCACGGCGTCGAGGTCGCTGTCCATCTTCTGGACGAGCTCCTCCCCCCTTTTTCTGCTCCCCCGTGAGCGCGGCGAGGATGCCGATCTCACGCTTTACATCATCGTAGCTCTTGCCGTCGAGGACGAGGGTCTTGATGCCGTTTGCCCCGAGGGTGTCGATGAGTTTCTCGTTCATGCCGCGATTAAGGATGACGAGATCGGGCGAGAGGGAGATCAGCTTTTCCGTGTCGATCTGGTAAGTTTTGCCGATGGAGGGCGCCGCCTTTGCCGCGTCCGGGATCTTCATCTTGGAGTCGGGGCGTCCGACGACCGCGCCGCCGACGGCGTAGAGCGGCTCGATAAAGGAGGCGGAGGTGACGACGATGCGCGCGGGCTTTGTCAAAGCTGACGGTGCGTCCGTTATCGTCCGTCACGGTGGCGTAGCTGCCGTCCGCCCCGCTGTCCGCAGCGGGTGCGGGGGCACCGCACGCGCTGAGGACGAGGGCGGCGGCGATGAGGAGAATCGTTCCAAGGCTTTTCATGTCAGTTCCTCCGTGCGAGAATGGTGGAGAGGTAGTTCAGCGGCGCGTCGCGATGTGCGCCGATGTCGCGGACAATCTTCTCATCGTCGAGCCCTGCGCGGCTGACGAGGACGGCATCCTCCGCCATGTCATTTTTCTCAAGGAGATCGACGATCTCGGGATAGTTGCGGTAGACCTTCATGACGACCGCACTGCCCGCAACCGCCATGATTTTTTCGAGCTGCGCACGGTCTGCCGTCGCGGGGATGATGGCGAGGATGTCGTCGCCCTCCACGATGGGGCGGTTGAGACGGCTGCCGATCGCGGCAAAGGCGGGTACGCCCGGGATGGTGACGATCTCGACGTCCTCCTGCTCCATGAGGCGGAAGACATAGATGTAGGTGCTGTAAAACATGGGGTCGCCGAGGGTGAGGAAGGCGACGTTCTTCCCCGCGTCGAGGAGGGCGAGGATCTCGGTCTTGTTCTCCTCCCATGCTTCGGGATTTTTCGCGAAGTCCTTGACCATGGGGAATACCTGATAGACGATCTCGACGCCCTCTTTGAGGTAGGGACGGGTGATCTTGAGGGCGACGCTGCCGTCCTTTTTCTCGGTCTTGGGGGCGATGAGGACGTCTGCCGCCTCGATTGCCTTGATTGCCTTGACGGTGAGCAGCTCGGGATCGCCCGGGCCGACGCCGATGCCGTAGAATGTACCGCGCATAAGTTTTCCTCCCATGAGGAAAGCCCGCGCCTTTTTTTGTCTTGGGCGGTACTTTCCTTTCTTTTCCCACTTGTTCTTATCGGTTCTTCGGTGGAAGTGTACGAAGAATAAAAAATCCTTCCCCCATAGTACAGAGGAAGGATGATTTTGTCAAATAGAGAGCGTTCGCCAACGGGCGCAGCATTACATCAGCATCGCGAGCATCGCACCTGCGGCGACGGCGGTGCCGATAACGCCGGCGACGTTCGGCCCCATGGCGTGCATGAGGAGGTAGTTGCCGGGCTTTGCCTTGATGCCGACGATCTGGCTGACGCGCGCTGCCATCGGGACGGCAGAGACGCCCGCCGAGCCAATGAGCGGGTTGATCTTCCAGCCCGTCGCACGGCACATGATCTTGCCGAGGACGACGCCTGCCGCCGTACCGAAGATGAAGGCGACCAGTCCGAGTCCGATGATCATGAGCGTTTCCTTGACGAGGAAGCTCTCGGCGCTCATCGTGAGCCCCGTGCCGAGTGCGAGGAAGATGGTGACGGTGTTGATGAGCGCGTTCTGCGCTGTATCGGAGAGACGATCCGTCACGCCGCTCTCACGGAAGAGGTTGCCGAGCATCAGCATGCCGAGGAGGGCTGTGATGGACGGCAGGAGAAGGCTGATGAAGATGGTCGAGACGACCGGGAAGGCGATGCGCTCGAACTTCGTGACCTCACGCGCCTGCTCCATGACGACCTCGCGCTCCCGCTTCGAGGTGAGGAGCTTCATGACGGGCGGCTGGATGAGCGGCACGAGTGCCATGTAGGTGTACGCCGCGACGGCAATCGCGCCGAGGAGGTGCGGTGCCATCTTGGAGGCGAGGTAGATGGAGGTCGGGCCGTCCGCGCCGCCGATGATGCCGATGGAGCCAGCCTCCTGTGCGTTGAAGCCGAGCATCATCGCACCGAGCAGGGCGACAAAGACGCCGAACTGCGCCGCCGCGCCCATGAGGAGGCTCGACGGGCGGGCGATCAGGGGGCCGAAGTCCGTCATCGCGCCGACACCGAGGAAGATGAGCGGCGGGAAGATCTCGTACTTGATGCCCATGCCGATGGCGGACATGACGCCCGGCTCCTCAAAGCCGTTGAACGGAACGTTCGCGAGGATGCAGCCGAAGGCGATCGGGCTGAGGAGCAGCGGCTCGAAGTCTCGTGCAAACGCGAGGTAGAGGAGAACCAGCCCGACGAGGATCATGATGAGGTTGCCGGAGGTGAATCCAGAGAAGCCGCTGCCCTGACCAATCGCCTGCAGGGAGACGGCAAATGCGTTGATAAAGTCCATGATGATCCCTCCCTAGCGCATCCCGCGCACACGTGCGTAGCGGCTCCACGAGGGCTGCTCCGCCGGACGCACGGCCTTGATCTGTGCCGGGCTGCAGCCGCAGGCGGCGACGGCAGCGGCGATGACTGCGATGGTCTCCGCGCTGATGCCCTCCTCCTCTGCGGCAGGTGCGACTGCCATAACGGGTGCGGCAGGCGCGGCGGCGGGCTGGGGCGGTGCGGCAGGCTCCGCCTTTCTTCGTTGGGTCGATGATGTGGGTCAGCTCGATGAGCCCCCACACCGCAGTCAGCACGGCAAAGACAATGACCATGTTGATGACCATGATAACAAAGGGGTTGTCCGTAACCGGTTGATGCATACAATCACCTCATCCTTTTCCTGCAATCTCTGTGCAGTATGTACTAATACTAATGCGTCACTTATTATGCGTCATTTCAAACGATTTTACAAGTTTTATTTCATTTTGTGAGTGAATTCTCACGTATTTGTGCCGCAATTCACGTGCGGCAGTCCCTTTACTCCGCACTCGCCGCATCAAACGCGTTCTTTACCTCGGCATAGATGGCGTCGTAGCTCTGCCCCGGCTGTGCCTCGTAGAGTTTCGTGCCGTCCATAAAGATGCTCGGGACGTAGTAGTACTGCCCGGCGTAGGGCTGGGTGCGGGTGGGCTCGCGGTTCTCGTCGATGAAGGTGAGCGGAACGTCCGCGTACGCGCCGCCCTCTGCGCGCAGTGCGTCGATGGCGCGATGTGCGTTCGCGCAGTAGGGGCAGCCCTGCATTTCGATCATGGTCAGTGTTTTCATGGAAATTTCTCCTGTCTCTTCAATTATTCCATATCTCCCACACGGTATGATGAAACATACCGCTATGTCCGTGGATATTGCTGTCAAAAGCGAACCCTAGTGGCGCAAGTGGAGGAAGTGCGCGTTCTGCCCCCTGCGAATTGCGTCGTCCAAGCGAAGCGCGTTTAGCAATTCGCAGGTATTTAGGCAGATAAGCGCACGGCCACTTGCAAACGAGGTGTTCGCGCGGACAGCAATGCCACACTTCGTATCATCATACCACAACCTACGCCTCAAGCAAAAATGCGGCAAAGACTTCGTTGCCGAGTTTCATGCCTGCCGCCGTCAGCGCAGCGCCCGCCGCCGTGCGGCGAAGGAGTCCGAGCCCAACGTAGTGCGCGATCACCGCGCCGTAGACCTCCTCCAAGTCCCGCCCCCAGCGGCGGCGAAAGTCCGCCGCGTCGATGCCCTCCGCCGTGCGCAGGGCGAGGAAGGCATACTCCTCCATCTCGCGCTCTCGTATGCGCGCGCCGTCCTCGGGGGTACGTACGTACGTCCCCGCCCGCACGGCGCGGATGTAGGCGGGGATGTCCGCCGCGTTCGCCCAGCGCTCGCCGTCCACATAGCCGTGCGCCGCCGCGCCGAGCCCGAGGTAGGGCGTCATGTGCCAATAGCCGCGGTTGTGACGGCTCTCAAATCCCGGCCGTGCGAAGTTCGCAATCTCATAGCGGGCGTAGCCGCGCGCGGGCAGCTCTGCCATGAGGAAGTCATACATCTCCTCGGCCGCATCCTCCGTGGGGAGGGCAAGCCGCCCTGCTGCCTGCATTGCCGCAAGCGGCGTTCCCTCCTCGACGGTCAGCCCGTAGACGGAGAGGTGCTCCGGCGCGAGGGCGACGGCCGCCGCGACGCTGCGGCGCAGGTGGTCAAGGGTCTGCCCCGGCAGTCCGTACATGAGGTCGATGCTGATATTCTCAAATCCCGCCGCGCGTGCCGCGTGAAATGCCTGCGCCGCCTCCGCGGCTGTGTGGATGCGCCCGATGCTGCAGAGGAGCGCATCGTCAAAGCTCTGTACGCCGAGGCTGAGACGGTTCGCCCCCGCCGCGCGGAGTGCGCTGAGATACGCCGCGTCCACGGTGCCGGGGTTTGCCTCGACACTGCATTCCACGGGCGTTCCCGCCGCCGTGCGGAGCGTCTCCAGAAGGCCCGTGAGGAGCGGCGCGGGCAGTGCCGTCGGCGTGCCGCCACCCACGTAGATGGTCGCCGCCGCGCCCCACCGGGCACGAAGCGGCGGCACTTCGCGCAGGATCTCTGCCGTCAGCGCCGCCGCATAGTCCTCCATCTCCGCCGCACGCTGCGCAGACGAGACGGAGACGAAGTCGCAGTATGCACATTTTTCACGCAATAGGGAATGTGGACGTAGATGCCCCACGGCTCTCCCTCTGCCCCGCGTGCGTCAGTCGTCAATTTTCAGCACCGCCATGAATGCCTCCTGCGGGAGCTCGACACTGCCGACGGCTTTCATGCGCTTTTTGCCTTCCTTCTGCTTTTCGAGGAGTTTGCGCTTGCGCGTGATGTCGCCGCCGTAGCATTTTGCGAGAACGTCCTTGCGGCGGGCGCGCACGTTCTCGCGCGCGATGATTTTGCTCCCGATGGCCGCCTGGATGGGGATCTCGAACATCTGCTGGGGGATGATTTCCTTCAGCTTGGTCGCGAGCTGGCGGCCGCGTGCAGCGGCGCGGTCGCGGTGAACGATGGTCGAGAGCGCGTCCACGGGGTCGCCGTTGAGGAGGATGTCGAGCTTGACAAGATTGCTGGTCTGGTAGTCGATCAGCTCGTAGTCGAGGGAGGCGTAGCCGCGCGTGGCGGATTTCAGACGGTCGAAGTAGTCGTAGAGGATCTCGTTCAGCGGGATGTGGTAGAGAACCATGACGCGCGTCGCGTCGAGGTAGTCCATGGTCTGGAATACGCCGCGTTTTTCCTGTGAGATCTCCATGACGGCACCGACGTAGTCCTTTGGGACGATGACGGTCGCCTTGACACACGGCTCCTCGATGTGCTCGATCTCGGTCGCGGGCGGGAGGTCGGCGGGATTGCTGACCTCGCGCATGGTGCCGTCCGTGCGGTAGACGTGGTAGACGACGGAGGGCGCGGTCATGATGAGACCGAGGTTGTACTCGCGTTCGAGGCGCTCCTGAATGACATCCATGTGGAGGAGTCCGAGGAAGCCGCAGCGGAAACCGAAGCCGAGGGCGATGGAAGTCTCAGGCTCAAAGACGAGGGCGGCGTCGTTGAGCTGGAGTTTTTCGAGTGCTTCGCGGAGATTGTCGTAGTCCTTACTGTCCTCGGGATAGAGCCCGCAGAAGACCATGGGCGTGACACCGCGATAGCCCGGCAGTGCCTCGGCAGCGGGGCGCTCGGCACCCGTGACGGTGTCGCCGACGCGCACGTCGCGCACGTCCTTCAGTGCCCCCGCGATGAAGCCGACCTCGCCCGTGCGGAGCTCGCCCGTATCGACGGGACGCGGGCGGAAGCAGCCGACGTCCGTGACCTCGAAGGTCTTGCCCGTCGCCATGAGTTTCAGCTTCATGCCCTTTTGGATCACGCCCTCCTTGATGCGTACGTGAGCGATCACGCCCTTATATGCGTCGAAGTAGGAGTCAAAGATGAGCGCGCGCAATGGTGCGTCCGCGTCGCCCTCGGGTGGTGGGATGTAGGCGACGACGGCGTCGAGGATTTCCTTGATGCCGATGCCGGTCTTGGCCGAGGCGAGGACGGCGGCACTCGTGTCGAGACCGATGCTGTCCTCGATTTCCTCTTGACGCGTTCGGGTTCGGCACTCGGCAGGTCGATTTTGTTGATGACGGGCACGATCTCGAGGTCGTGCTCGAGCGCGAGGTAGACGTTCGCCAGGGTCTGCGCCTCCACGCCTGTGCCGCGTCGACAACGAGGAGCGCGCCCTCGCACGCGGCAAGGCTGCGCGAGACCTCATAGTTGAAGTCGACGTGTCCCGGTGTGTCGATGAGGTTCAGTTCGTACAGTTCCCCGTCCTCGCCGCGATAGTCGAGCCGCACGGTCTGTGCCTTGATGGTGATGCCGCGCTCGCGCTCGAGATCCATGCTGTCGAGCACCTGCGCCTCCATCTCGCGCTCACTGAGTGTTCCCGTGTACTCGATGAGGCGGTCGGCAATGGTGGATTTTCCATGGTCGATGTGGGCGATGATGGAAATTGCGGATATGCTTCTGCTCCATAGATTCCCTTTCCTATAGAATGACGTCGAATACGTCGCGCTGTTTCTCGGTGACGAGGATCTCCACCGTCCCATGCTCCGCCGCGAGCTCCGCGCGCAGGAGGTCGGCGAGGACGGGGAGAACGGGTACCTCCGTGCCAAAGTGTCCCGCGTCGATGATGTGCATCCCCTGCTCGACGGCACGCTGCGCGTCATGGTACTTCACGTCGCCCGTGACGTAGACATCCGCATCGCGCCGCACGGCATCGTCGATGAAATCCGCGCCCGCACCGCCGCAGATGGCGACGCGCCGTACGGGGCGATCTGCGGCACGTACGAGGCGCACGTGGGAGACGCCGAGCCGCTCGCACACGCTATGGGCAAAGTCGTCGATGGCGACGGGGGCGGGGAGCGTGCCGATGCGTCCGAGGCTCTCCGCGCTGCCGTCCGCCTGCTCGGTCGTGATGAAGGTGCTGAGCTTTTCCAGCCCCAGACGTGCCGCGAGGACGTCGTTCACGCCGCCGCGCGTGATGTCGAGGTTCGTATGCGCTGCTGCGACGGCGATGCCGTGCGTGAGGAGCGCGGCGAGCCGCCGTCCGAGCGGGAGGTCGGTGCGCAGCTGCTTCATGCCGCGAAAGATCGCGGGGTGATGCGCGACGATCATGTCCGCGCTGCGTTCGATCGCCTCGGCGACGACGGTGTCGTCCACGTCGAGCGCGACGAGGATGCGCTCCACCTTCTGCGCGTAGCTGCCGACAAGCAGTCCTGTGTTGTCCCAGTCCTCCGCCAGATGGCGTGGGGCAATGCGTTCAAGGGCGTTCATGACGACCTGACAGCTGAGCATGGGTGACCTCCTTAGATGCGTTGGGTTTTCGATGGGGGGAGTTGCGTAAAATGATGTGAGTTCTTTTGAGGCGCTGCGCTGTTGTTTTCGATGTCCGTTGACAGCTCTCTTCAAGGCGCCCCCACCACCGCAAGCGGTCCCCCTCCCCCGTTGCGACGGGGGAGGCTTAGGGGGTGCGTCGATCCGGATGGATGAGCGCCTGCATTGTCCGCAGTGCCGCCAAGAGTGACACGGTTTCGCGGTACTCCGCACTCCGACGCGCCTCCGCGCTCCCCTCCATGCCCTCTGCTGCACGGGAGAGCTTTGCCATCTTCCCTTCGATGTGCTCACGCAGGAGCGGGTCACGCTTCTCGAACAGTTTTGCACCGATATGAAGGAGTGCCTCATCGGGCATCGCCGTATGTCCGTGCACGGCGCGGATGATCTCATAGAGATGCCCGCCCGTACGGGCGAGCGTCTCCTTCTCGATCGTCCAGTCATGCGCATAGAGCCAGCGGCGCAGTTTCTCCGCACCGTTCATCGGTTGGAGGACGAGCGTCCCGACGCCCCCGAGGATGTCTGTGCCCCCGCAAGGATATCGGCGATGAGCGCGCCGCCCATGCCCGCGATCACGATGCTCTCCGCCTCGCCCGGCAGGAGGACGGAGAGCCCATCCCCCTGCCGCACATCAATCTGCTGTGTGAGCCGCTGTGCGCCGATCGTCCGCCGCGCTGCCTCGCATGCGCCCGCACTGAGGTCACCGACGACCGCACGCGGCGCGTGACCGTGCAGGACGAGCGTCGCCGCGAGGTAGGCATGGTCTGCGCCGATGTCCGCCAGTGTCGTTCCGTGCGGAACAAGCGCCGCAATCGCCGCCAGCCGCGCATCGAGCTGCATAGCCACCCTCCTTGTCGTTTCACTGCGCGGGGCACATCCCCGCAAACAAATATAAGAAAGGAGTGTAACCTCTCCGTTACACTCCAAAGATTCAAATGGCTCCTCGAACTGGACTCGAACCAGTGACATTCTGATTAACAGTCAGACGCTCTACCGACTGAGCTATCGAGGAATGTGTCAGACAAGCGTATTATAAAGGCTGTATGCCCCGCTGTCAAGAAAAAATGTTGTACCGCAGAGACTTCTCAGTCATAATGCCCTTTGCACGAAGCAATCTCAAGAAAATCCGAAGAAAAACGGTAGACGAGTCTGTTTTTATCATCAATCCGTCTGCTCCAAAATCCGCTCAGATCTCCTCTGAGTGGCTCCGGTTTTCCCAGCCCCGTGTATGGATTGCGCTCTGCATCCTTGATGAGAAGATTGATTCGGCGCAATGTCTTTTTATCCTGCATCTGCCAGTCGAGGTAGTCCTCCCATGCCTCGTCCGACCAAATTTTACGCATCCGCCGTGTCCTCGATCAGTTCGTGCTCTGTGCCCTGTCCTGCATTGAGCTGGGCGATGCTGCGGCGAAGATGTTCCATATTGCGCGGAGAGTCAAACGGATCAGGGGCAGCAGAGAGTTCAAACGGTATCTTGCGGTCACGTGCAACGCGCTTGGCAAAGATCAAAAAAGCCGCAGATACAGGAAGCCCTATATCCTCACAGACTTGATGCAGTTCTTTGGACAGCTCATCCTCCATCTGAATCATCACCTGCGTCATACCGTTCACCTCATTTCCTACTCAAGGAAGTCCCGCAGTACCTTGCTGCGGCTCGGGTGGCGGAGTTTGCGCAGCGCCTTGGCCTCGATCTGGCGGATGCGCTCGCGCGTCACGCCGAAGCTCTGCCCGACCTCCTCCAGTGTGCGCGATCGCCCGTCCTCAAGTCCGAAGCGTAGGCGCAGGACATTCTTCTCGCGGTCGGTCAGTGTCTCCAAGACCTCCTCGAGCTGCTCCCGCAGGAGCATGAACGATGCTGCCTCCGCCGGTGCGGGTGCCGCCTCGTCCTCGATGAAGTCGCCGAGGTGGGAGTCCTCCTCCTCGCCGATCGGCGTCTCAAGCGACACGGGTTCCTGTGCGATCTTCATGATCTCGTGGACACGTGCGACGCTGATGCCCATCTCCTTTGCGATCTCCTCGGGGCGCGGGTCGCGGCCGAGCTCCTGCAGGAGCTGGCGCGAGATGCGAACGAGCTTGTTGATCGTCTCGACCATGTGCACGGGGATGCGGATGGTGCGCGCCTGGTCGGCGATGGCACGCGTAATCGCCTGCCGGATCCACCACGTCGCATACGTGCTGAATTTATAGCCCTTGCTGTAGTCGAACTTCTCGACCGCCTTCAGGAGGCCGAGATTTCCCTCCTGAATGAGATCGAGGAAGAGCATGCCGCGTCCGACATAGCGCTTCGCGATACTGACGACGAGGCGCAGATTCGCCTCCTCCAGACGATGCCGCGCTTCCTCGTCGCCCGCCTCCATACGCTGAGCGAGGGCAACCTCCTCCTCTGCCGTGAGGAGGGGGACGTGTCCGATTTCCTTCAAATACATACGGACGGGGTCGTCCAGTGAGATACCCTCTGGCACGGAGAGGTCAATCTCGACCTCCTCCTCCTTGTCGGGGCCATCATCGTCTGCCGCGTCCCCCGCCGCTGCCACATCATCGACAATCTCCACGCCCTCATCGCTGAAGCGTTGGTACATATCGTCCATCTCGTCGGGGGACATATCCTGTTTTTGCAGCGCGTCAATGAGCTCACCAAAAAGCAGCGACCCACCGTTCTTCTTCCCCTTGGCAAGCAGTCGCTCAATGATGTCGGTGCTCGGCGCTTTCTTTTGCTCCGTCCCCTCTGGCATAGGGCTGTCCTCCTGTCGATGTTGAGTAGGCTCTCCCACCTTACGCGTCAAAATTTCCCTGTAGTTTGCGCAGGCGCACGGGATGTCTGAGTTTCCGCAGAGCCTTTGCCTCGATCTGGCGGATGCGCTCACGCGTCACGCCAAAGTTCTGTCCAACCTCCTCGAGGGTGCGGGAGCGTCCGTCCACCAGGCCGAACCGCAGACGCAGCACCTCCGCCTCACGCGGGGCGAGCGTCGTCAGCACCTCCGAGATCTGTTCTTTGAGCAGCAGCATGGACGCCGCATCAGCGGGGTCGGGTGCTGCCTCATCCTCGATAAAATCGGAAAGATGCGTGTCCTCCTCCTCGCCGATCGGCGTCTCAAGGGACACGGGTTCCTGTGAGATCTTCATGATCTCACGCACGCGCGCCACACTCAGTCCCATGCGGTGCGCGATTTCCTCCGGCGTCGGGTCGCGGCCAAGCTCCTGCAGGAGCTGACGCGAGACGCGGATATACTTATTGATCGTCTCGACCATGTGCACGGGGATGCGGATGGTGCGCGCCTGATCGGCGATGGCACGCGTAATCGCCTGCCGGATCCACCACGTCGCATACGTGCTGAATTTATAGCCCTTGCTGTAGTCGAACTTCTCGACCGCCTTCAGGAGGCCGAGATTCCCCTCCTGGATGAGATCGAGGAACATCATGCCGCGTCCGACATAGCGCTTGGCGATGCTGACGACGAGACGCAAATTCGCCTCCTCCAGACGGTGGCGTGCCGACTCATCGCCCGCCTCCATGCGGCGTGCGAGGTCAACCTCCTCCTCTGCGGTCAGCAGGGGAACACGCCCGATTTCCTTGAGGTACATGCGAACGGGGTCGTCGAGCGCAACGCCCTCGGGCACGGAGAGGTCGATATCGACATCGGTGTCCGTCTCGTCCTTATCCTCCAAATCATCGGCGAAATCCACCGCGTCATCCTCTGCGCCGACATCGGCATCGTCGATGATCTCGATGCCCGCATCCATGCAGCGCTGATACAGCGCATCCATTGCATCGGGGGTCACGCTGTCCTGCGCGAGCGCGTCCATCAGCTCACTGCAGGTGAGCGTCCCGCCGTTCGATTTGCCTTTCTTCAGCAGATCCATGATCTCTGCAGGCGTCGCCGTCTGTTCCGTTTCTTTTCGTAATGCTGCGGTCTGCACGCTGCCCCTCCTTTCAGTTTGTATTTTTTTCTAAATAACTACTATTACTTATTATATCGTCTGCTGCGAAGCAGAACTAAAGAAATCTGCCGCATTTATTTCGAGGGAATCGCTGATAAAATGAGGTCTGCCAGATTGGCGTAGATTTTTTTGTCCGAACAAGGTGGAAAACCGGACGCAGAGTGGTGCTCTGTGGAGGATTTTTCCGCCGAAGTGCGGACGAAAAAGATGCGTCAAGATGGTCGTGCCGAATTTACCAGTGCTTCCCTAGGGAATCGCTGATAAAATGAAGTCCGTCAGATTGGCGTAGATTTTTTTGTCCGAACAAGGAGACAAACCGGACGCATAGCAAGGGCTATGTGGAGGATTTGTCGACACAGTGCGGGCAAAAAAGATACGTCAAGATGGCGCGGCTGAATTTATCAGTGCTTCCCTATGTGCCGATATGGGCAAGCTCATCCTGAATGCGCTTCACTTCGTTTAATTCGTCAACGTAGCCCGCTTTTCCTTCTTGCATCATCGTTTCTGCACGATGCGTATGCTGTGCGAGGGCAGCGGTCAGATACGCCCGTCGAAATGCCGTGAGCGCGCCCGCGCGTGCCTCCGGTGTGGGTGGCTCCTCAACCAGCGCGCGTGTGATCTCCGCGCTTTCCTCCGCCGGCTGCGCTGCGATGAAATCCGCATCAATCACGCCCCCCGCCGCAATCTGCGCGGCGACGGTGCGGAAAATCGTGCCAAAAAATGCATCGGGGAACGCATCGAGCGGCACAGCCGCCGTGATCTGCGTGAGAAAATCGGGGTCCTGCCGCACGGCAGCGATGAGCTGACGCCCTGCCCGCTGCAGGGCACGATCCGCACGGCATACGGGCGTGCCCGCAGCGGGTGCGGCAGGCTCCTCTGCCGCATCGCCGCGCCGCAGCCAGCGGCGCAGGGCGTCGGCAACGACCCCCTCGTCGAGAAAGAGCTCCGCCGCCGTGCGGCGCACGTATGCAGCGCGCTCCACAGCATCCAGCTCCGCGAGGACGGGCAGCATCGCGCGCAGCGCCGCACGCTGTCCCTCGATGCCGTCCGCCATCTGCGCGCGGATATGGCGCAGGTGGAAGGCGGGTGCGGGCACGGCCGTCTCGACGAGGGCGCGGAACGCATCCGCGCCGTGCGTGCGCACGTACTCATCGGGATCCTTGCCGTCGGGCAGGAGGAGGACGCGCAGCTCCGCCGCGCGCCCATGTACCGCCGCGAGCGCGCGCAGGGTCGCCTCCTGTCCCGCGCGGTCGCTGTCGTAGCAGAAGACGATGCGCGGCGCGCGGCGCAGGAGCAGGGCGGCGTGGTCGCTCGTAAACGACGTGCCGAGCGTCGCGACGACGTTGTCAACGCCCGCCTCCCACGCGGCAATCGCGTCCATATAGCCCTCGACGACAATGGTATAGCCCGCGCGGGCAATCGCGCTGTGGGCACGATCCATGCCGAAGAGGAGCTTTCGCTTGTTAAAGACAGGCGTCTCCGCCGTATTGAGATATTTCGGCTGGGCATCGCCAAGCGCACGTCCGCCAAAGCCGACGATGCGCCCGCGCTCATCCGCGATGGGGATGATGACGCGCCCGCGAAAGCGGTCGTAGATCCCGTCGCCGCGCTCGCGCCGCACGGCAAGCCCCGCATCGACGAGGACGTGCTCCGCGACGCCGCGCTTGCGGAACGCATCGGAGAGCTTTGACCACGCATCCGGAGCAAAGCCAATGCCATAGCGTTCGATGGCCTCGTCCGTGATGCCGCGCCCCGCGAGATATGCCTTGCCCGCCGCGCCGTAGCGCGTCATGGTGAGGCAGTTGTGGAAGAAGTCCCGCGCGAGCGCGTTTACGCGGCGCAGGTCGTCGAGAGCGCGCAGGCGCGCCTCCTCCTGTGCATCGCGCTTTCGTGCGGGGCGCTCGATGCCGAGCTGCTCCGCCTGCCGCAGGATCGCCTCAAAGGGGGTAATGTGCTCGATGAGCGAGAGAAATTTGAACGCATCGCCGCCCGCATGGCAGCCGAAGCAGTAAAAAAAGCCCTCTGACGGCACAACGGAAAACGATGCGGTCTTTTCGCTGTGGAACGGACAGCAGCCCCAGTAGCGGTTGCCCTTGCGCTTCAGCGATACATAGCTCTGCACGACGGCGAGGATGTCCGTTCCTGCACGCACCTGCTGCACGAACGCCTCCATCCTCGGGTCACGCATAGGTTTCTCCTTCTTTATTGTAAATGTGGTAGGGCTGACGGTCGAGGTGATGCACCTGAGCGAACCCTAGTGAAGCAAGTGAGTAAAGCGGGCGACTCGCCCCCGGCGTACTTCTTTCGTTCAAGCGAAGCGCGTTTAAGAAGTGCGCCGGTATTTAGGCGAACGAGAACGCGATCACTTGCGCAACTAAGCGTTCGCGAAGGCATCACCACATCCAACACTCATATCGGTTTGATCGTCATCTGATCCACGGGCGGGATGTATATCTTGCGGAAAAGCGCGACGGCATAGCTGTCTGTCAGCCCCGCCACGTAGTCCACGACGCACTGCTCGCGCCCCACCGCTCCGCCCGCGCGATAAACTCGTGCGGCAGCGTGTCAAAGTACACGGTGAAGTGATCCATCAGCGCGCGCAGAACATAGCCCGCCTGTGCGCGCTCGTGTGCGAGCGTCTTGGAGTGGTAGATGTGCTCGAACATAAAGCTGCGGAACGCATCCATCACATGCTGCACCTCGGGGGGAGAGCATCGCGTCGCCGCGCGCCTCCGAGGTGACGATCATATCCGATACCATGCTCGTGATCATCGCCGACGTATCCGTACCGAATGCGTCGCGCACCTCTGCCGGTAGATCATCCGCCGTGAGGAGCCCCGCGCGCAGGCTGTCGTCATAGTCGTGGCAGAGGTAGGCGATGCGGTCAGCGATGCGGACAATGCGTCCCTCAAACGTCGACGGCATCCCCTTTCCCGTGTGGTTCAGGATGCCGTCGCGCACCGCGCCCGTAAGGTTCAGCCCGTGCCCGCCGCGCTCTAGGATCTCCACCATGCGCAGGCTCTGCTCGTTGTGGGCAAAATGCCCGAGGATCTCCTCCATCACCGCCTCGCCCGCATGGCCGAACGGCGTATGTCCGACATCGTGCCCGAGGGCGATCGCCTCCGTCAGATCCTCGTTGAGCCGCAGGCTCCGCGCGATCGTGCGCGAGATCTGCGCCACCTCAAGGCTGTGCGTCATGCGCGTGCGGTAGTGATCGCCCGCCACGATATAGACCTGCGTCTTGTGCTTCAGCCGGCGAAAAGACTTGGAATGCAGAATGCGGTCGCGGTCGCGTTGGAACTTGGTGCGAAAGGGGCACTCCGCCATCGGATGACTGCGCGATGCATCCACGCTGCGCGCCGCCAGCGGCGACAGCAGAGCCGCCTCCTGCTCCTCCAAACGCTCACGTACCGTCATGGCTGCACCTCCTATTTAACAACCATGACGGGGATCTTCGACTCCTCCACCACCTTCTGGCTGACGCTGCCGATAAAGACCCCCTTGAGGAGACCGAGACCGCGGCTGCCCATGATGATGATATCCGCCTTCTCCTCCTCGGCCAGTTCCAGAATGCACTTGGCGACGTGCCCGCTCTTGACGTGCTTGCGCGCCGTCAGGCTCTCGGGCAGCTTCTCCCAGATGCGGTCAAAGACGATATGGCTCGGGATATCCTTGTTGATGTTGCTCGCGACGTAGACAAAATCCAGCTCCGCACCGCATTTTTCCGCGATCGAGAGCGCCTCGTCCACAGCCTTGCAGCCGTTGACCGAACCATCGACAGGGACGAGAATTTTCTTGATGTCACTCATCATAATCCCTCCTAAATTGCTGCATATTGTTAGTTATGCTTTATCGGTATATTTCGATGATAAAACGGCAAATCCTTTTTCTGTGAAAAAAAAGTATTACAGCAGCCCCTCCTCGGCAAAGCTGAAAAAGCCGTCCCGCGCGACGACGACATGATCCGTCACGGGGATGCCGAGCAGTTTCCCCGCCTCGTACAGGCTGCGCGTGAGGCGGTGATCCTCCGCGCTCGGCGTGGGGTCGCCGCTCGGGTGGTTGTGTGCGACGATCACGTGCGCCGCGCCGCAGCGGATCGCGGGCTCGAACACCTCGCGCGGGTGCACCAGCGCGTTCGTGAGCGTCCCCGTCGACACATCGGCGAGCATCAGCAGCTCGTTCTTAGCCGAGAGCGGCAGGACGAAGAAGTGCTCGCGCCGCTCCGCATGACAGCGCGCCGAAAGAAGCGTCATCACATCCGCCGCCTCGTTCAGGTGCGGCATCCCGCGCGCCCCCGCGTAGGCGCGTCGGCCGAGCTCTAGGGCGGCGAGTACCGTTGCCGCCTTTGCCCCGCCGATGCCCGGGATGCGCGCAAACTCGGCGGCGGGCATGCGCAGGATCGCCGCGAGCCCCTCCTCGCGAAACTGCGCGACGATGCCGCGCGCGAGATCGAGGACATGCTCGCCCGTCCGCCCCGTCCGCAGGAGAACGGCCAGCAGCTCCGCGTCGCTGAGCACCGCCGCCCCATGCGCCAGAAGCCGCTCGCGCGGCAGCTCCCCGTGCGGGAGGTCAGAGAGCGGCATCGTCCGCCGCCTCCATGACGACGCCCGCCGTGCGCGCAAGCGCCGCCACGGCGTAGAGGGGGCAGCCCGACGACATTCGAGAACGAGCCGTGAATCTCCTCGATATAGACGGCCGCGCGCCCCTGAATCGCATACGCCCCCGCCTTGCCCATCGGCTCGCCCGTCGCGACGTATGCGGCGATCTCCGCCGGCGACATCGGTGCAAAGCGCACCGTCGTCTCCGCCGCATCCGTGACCACGCGGCCGTCCACGACCCACGCGATCCCCGTCAACACGGTGTGCTGGCGTCCTTCCAGCAGAGAGAGAATGTGGCGCGCCTCCTCGGCGTCGCGCGGCTTGCCGAATGACTTGCCGCCGAGAACAATCGCCGTATCCGCCCCGAGGACGGCGTGGTCGGGGTACTCCTCCGCCACCTTGCGCGCCTTCATCAGCGCATTGTAGATCACATCGTCGCGCGGGTGCTCCCCGTCCTTGCGCTCCGCGACGGCGGGCGCGATCGAGACGAACTGCGCCCCGATCTGGCGCAGGAGCGCGCGGCGGCGCGGCGATGCCGATGCAAGAATAAACATAGCTCCCTCCTGCCTGATGATACGCCCTGCTCCCTATGCAGCGCGCAGAAAGCAAATATTCCTCGGTCAAAAAGAGAGACACCGAAACTGTGTCGGTGTCTCCCACAATTTTCCTGTATTTATTTGATTCGCGCAAACGCTCTATTTTCCTGCAAAGAATAATTTTCTTTTATGTTTTAGAGCAGATAGCGCACGTAGACGTAGACCGTCGAGAGGACGATCGTGAGCAGCATGAGCGGGAAGCCGATCTTGAAGTAGCGGACGAAGCTGATGTGTACGCCGCGCTCCGCCGCCATCCCCGCCACGATGAGGTTCGCCGATGCGCCGACGAGCGTCCCGTTGCCGCCGAGGCACGCACCGAGCGCGAGCGACCACCAGAGCGGCTCGAGGTTCGTGATGCCCATCGCGCCCATGTTCTGAATGAGCGGAATCATCGTCGCGACGAACGGAATGTTGTCCAGCACGGACGAGATGATCGCACTCATCCAGAGGATGAGGAGTGACGTTGCCGTCAGGTCGCCGCCCGTCGCATTGACCGCCGTCTCCGCGAGCTGGGCGATGATGCCGACCTCGATCAGGCCACCGACCGCGATAAAGAGTCCGATAAAGAAGAAGATCGTCGGCCACTCGACCGCGTGCATCGCCTTTTCCACGAGGTGCTCGCTGCCGCCCGCGAGGAGGAGCAGCAGGAAGCCGCCCGAAAGAGCGATGAGTGAGGACTCAATATGCGTAAAGGAGTGCGTGAAAAATCCGAGGATCGTCAGCCCCAGCACAAAGAGCGAGCGCTTCAACAGGGCGTGATCCGTGATCGCCGCCTTCTCGTCCATCTGCATCAGCTCTGCCTGCAGCTCCGGCGTCGTCACAAGGCTCTTGCGGTAGATCGTCGACATGATAAAGAGCACAACCACCATACAGACAATGGCGATCGGTGCGAGATGTTCGATGAACATGACGAAGGTCAGTTCCTTGACCGCACTGCCGATCATGATGTTCGGCGGGTCGCCGATGAGGGTCGCCGTTCCGCCGATGTTCGAGGCGATGATCTGCGTCAGAAGATACGGCATCGGATCGAGTTTCAGAATCTTTGTGATGCTGAACGTCACCGGCACCATGAGCAGCACCGTCGTCACATTGTCGAGGAAGGCGGAGAATACCGCCGTGATCACGCAGAGGTAGACGAGGATGCGGCGCGGCTCCGCCTTTGCAGATTTCGCTGCCTTGATGGCGACGTAGTCAAAGAGCCCCGTCTCCTTCGTCACGCCGACGAGCACCATCATCCCGACGAGCAGCCCGAGTGTCTCAAAGTCCACATGGTGCAGCGCGACCTCCTGCGAGAGGATGCCGAGCAGCATCATGAGCACTGCGCCGATCATCGCGGCGACCGTGCGGTGGATCTTCTCCGACACGATCACCATATACATCACGACAAATGATTGCGGCCAAGGTTTCCATAGATGCGCCTCCTTTGTCTGGGGAAGCACTGATAAATTTGAGGAAGCACTGATAAATTCAGCACCGCCATCTTAGCGCATCTTTTTTGCCCGCTTTTCGTTAGCAAATCCTCCACATAGCCCTCGCTATGCGTCCGGTTTGCTGCCTCAATCGGACAAAAAATCTACGCCAATCTGACGGACTTCATTTTATCAGCGATTCCTTGACACCTCATTTTATCAGTGATTCCGTGGGGGTGTTCTACTGACGTGCGGCACAGCCGCCGCACGCACGACTTTGTTCATCTTATCACAAGCCTGTGATCAGTGACAAGTTTTTTTCCGTGTACAATTTTTGTTGTGTAATGTTTTTCACAAAACACGGTGCACTGCGCGTGTGCCTCGATGGAGTCGATGGGCAGGGGAGCTCTGCGCCTCATTCCGCCGTGCGCTGCAAACAGCCGCCATTGGTCGCGATCACATTCCTATACCAGTGGAACGATTTCTTGCGGTACCGCGCAAGCGTGCCCGTCCCGTCGTCATTTCGGTCGACGTAGATGAAGCCGTAGCGCTTGCTCATCTGCGCGGTCGATGCGCTCACGAGGTCGATGCAGCCCCACGTCGTATAGCCCATGACGGGCACGCCGTCGGCGATGGCCTCCTCCACCTGCACGAGATGGTCGTTCAGATAGTCGATGCGGTAGTCGTCCTCCACCGTCATGCCGCCCGCGCCGTCCGCGACGAGCACGTCCTTTGCGCCCAGCCCGTTCTCCACGATGAAGAGCGGCTTCTGCCAGCGGTCATAGAAGCGGTTCAGCACAAGCCGCAGCCCCTGCGGGTCGATCTGCCAGCCCCATTCGCTTGCCCTCAGATACGGGTTCTTCTTCCCGCCGAGGATGTTGCCGCCCCCCGCTGTGCCGCCTGCGCCCTCGCAAATGCTGACGTAGTAGCTGAACGAAACGAAGTCCACCGTGTGCTCCCGCAGAAGGCACAGCTCCGCCTCCGTCGCTTTGATCTCAATGCCGTTCTCGCGGAAGTACCGCTTCATATAGCCGGGGTACACACCGCGTACGTGCATATCGCCGAAGAAGTCGTTGAAATGCTCCGCCTGCATGACGGCGATCATGTCGTCGGGTGCGGGGGTCAGCGGATACGTCGGCATCGCGAGGATCATGCAGCCGATCTTGGCGTCCGAGATGATCTCATGCCCGATCTTGACCGCGCGTGCCGAGGCGACGAACTCATGATGGCACGCCTGATAGAGCTCCGACAGCGACAGCCCCTCCTTCGGCGTCATGATGCCGCCCGAGAGCAGCGGCTCGTGCAGCACGGAGTTGATCTCGTTGAACGTCAGCCAGTATTTTACTTTATCCCGATAGCGCGTAAAGATCGTGCGCACATAGCGTTCGTAGAAGTCGATGAGGTCGTGGCTCATCCAGCCATTGTATGTTTCGCGAGGTGGAGCGGCGTCTCATAGTGCGAGATCGTGACGAGCGGCTCGATGCCATGTCGCAGACACTCATCAAAGAGATCGTCGTAGAACTGCAGTCCCGCCTCGTTCGGCTCTGCATCGTCCCCGTTCGGATAGATACGGCTCCACGCAATCGACGTGCGGAACACCTTGAACCCCATCTCGGCAAATAGGGCGATGTCCTCCCGATACCGATGGTAAAAGTCGATCGCCGTGAGCTTCAGATTGTCCGCGGTCGGTGCTGCCGTCGGCGCCCCCATGATGCCGTGCGGCATGATGTCCTGAATGTCGAGTCCCTTGCCGTCCGCATGGTATGCGCCCTCGCACTGATTTGCGGCGACCGCCCCGCCCCAGAGGAAATCCTTCGGAAATGCCATACCGTGCTCCTCCCCCATATCACAGGAAAACACTTCCCTCACCGTGCTTCTTTATCCATGCGACGACCAAATCGACGCATACAAAAAGATGCGTCAAGATGGTTGTGCCGAATTTATCAGTGCAAAGCTATTGCCCCTTTTCCCCCGCTGCAGACACGGTCTCAGGAAGGAAGTGTACCTCTACACGGTGTTTTGCTTTGTCAGAAATCCATTTGGTCAGGCGATGGCGCGACGCTTCGTCCATATCGGCGTTAAGATAGATAAACGCAATCTGGTTTTCCTTCAGATCTGTCGATGTATCCCCTCCTGTTCCGGCAGGTTCGCGTACACTCCCGACGGCGATGCGGGAGATCTCCGGGAAAACGATGCGTGCCTCACGATTCCAGTCCAATATGTAAGTCCCCTGCTTCTCACTTTCCTCGCGGGCAGACTTGAGTGCGGTCACGGTCTGCTGCTCCTGAACAGAGGGAATAGCACTTTTTCCTGTCTCACTGAGTCTCTGATCGATCATCGCCTCCATTTCTTCACTGTCGTCCGAAGAAAAGTTTTCTAGGTGAAACGGTTTGAGCTGTGTCTTTTGATGCAATTTCTCCGTCAATTCCGCAAGATCATCCTTCGATATTTTAGCGATTGTAAAAACCGTCAGCGTTTTCTTCTCGTTATCCAAGGTATAGGAGATGGCAATGTGCGGAGGTGTTTTGAAATTCTCCTCAAAAAATATTTTCGCCTGCTCGTTCTCCAGATTTTCCTGCACGCTCTGATACGCCGCGAAACAGCTGGGCAGCGTGACAAGGATGGCTAAGACCATCAGATATATTTTTTGTCTTGAAAATTCTACGGAGTCCCGCTCAATCTTCGATGGGATGTCAATGATTTTCAGGACGATGAATGCCGTCAGACAGATAAAGAAGCTATTGATAAAGAACAGGTAGAGTGCACCCACGGTGTACGCCATAACGCCCGTAGCAATGCCATATCCTGCGGTGCAGAGCGGAGGCATCAGAGCCGTTGCAATCGCAACACCGGGGATGACATTTCCGCCCTCCTTGCGTGTTACGCCGATGATGCCTGCCAAGCCGCCAAAGACAGCGATTAAAACATCCCAGATGGTCGGCGATGTCCGTGCAAGCAGCTGCGAAGTGGGGGTATCGATCGGCGTGAGGTAAAAATAAAGCGTCGATGCAGCAACTGAAATAAGCACTTGGGCGAACAGATTGCCTGCACCGGAACGTATATACGCGCTGTCATAACGGGCAAGCCCATAGCCAATCCCAAGGATCGACCCCATCAACGGCGAGATCAGCATCGCTCCGATAATGACTGCCGTACTATTCATATTGAGACCGATAGAGGCAATAAAGATCGCCAGTATCAAAACGCTGAGATTCGTCCCCCGAAATCGGATACCAGCGTTGATCCGCTTCGTAATTTCCTGTGTCGAAGCAATATCACCACGTAAGTCAAAGAAAATTTTTAGCTGATTCCAAATCAAAATTTATCTCCTTCGCTTTCTGTCAGCTGCAAGTAAAGGAAGCACTGATAAATTCAGCACTACCATCTTGACGCATCTTTTTTGCCCGCACTGTGTCGGCAAATCCTCCACATAGCCCTTGCTATGCGTCCGGTTTGCCTCCTTGTTCGGACGAAAAATCTACGCCAATCTGGCAGACTTCATTTTATCAGCGATTCCTAAAATGTTTGCTGCACGGCCTGTTTTGTTCCCTGCAGCAGCTCCATTGCTGCGCGCTATGCTCTTGTCATACGCAAAAAAGATGCGGCGAACCGCCGCATCAAATGCATCGGTATTTCCTCAAGCATCCGCCGCGCATCTCTTACGCGATCTCGATGCCGTTGTCCTGCGCGAGCTTCTTGATGATCGGCTCGGGCAGCTCCGCCGCCTTGGCGACGACCGCCGTATCAAGCCCTGCACGCAGGCAGTTCATCGCCACGCGGATGACGCCCTGCTTGCGTCCGCGGAACTCGCCCTCGGCGAAGCCCTCCGCCTTGCCGGCCTCCACGCCGTGCTTCCACGCAGTCTCAAGATCGGCTGCGAGCGTCGCACGCAGCTCCTCCGTCCGCCGATCCAGCGTCGTGCGGATCAGCTCATCAGCATTTGGCTCTCCCATCGCACATTCCACCCTTTCCTCTCTATACGTGTCTCTCTATTATATCGGCTTCTATGCCTTTGGTCAACGTGCGAAATGTCTCCATGCGCCCTATTCTATGCGAGCGCATGCTGCGTGTGCGTCTGTGAGGTCTGCTGCATCACAGGGGGCGTCGTTTCCGAACGGCTCTGCGCCGCCAGTTCTTCTTGAAACCATTCCTCAAGTGCATCGTATTCTTTTTTATACGCGGGATCTTTCATCTTTTCTCTATGATAGTCTGCAAAGGTTCTCATCGTGCATGTCTCCTTTGATAGTCATCCCGATACATCTGTGCCCGCACAATCTCCTGCGGCGGCGTACGCTGTGTCTTTTTCACAAAGGCATTCGTCAAAACCGCCGTATTGCCGACAACGAAAAAATACAGCACGCGTGTGATATTTCCGCCGAAGGTGATGCGCAACTCCATGATGCCGTCTGCGAGCTCCTTTGAGTGTGGGGCGCGGAGTTCATTTCCCATGCACTCGAGCAATCGGATCGACCGTGCGACCTTCGCGTACATCTTCGCATCGAGAGCATCTAAGAAATCCGCAACGGGGCAGGTGCCATCTGCCGTCTCATAAAACACTACGCGCATTGACATCCCTCCGTTCTGCCATTATACCATAATCTGCGCACAAACGACAATAAAGGACGTATGGATACATTCGGCTTGTGGTGCTCTGCGTCCAATTTTCCACCTCGTTCGGAGGAAAAGTCTCCCCCATGCCGACCGCGCTCCCTAAAAAAGCCCCCGCATCCGATGATGCAGAGGCTTTCAGGTATACTACGGTCGTACCCGTTACTTTTTCCGATAGATGATCGGGCTGCGCCAGAGGTACTCGAACGGTGCGCTGAGGCAGTGCACGAGGCGCGTGAATGGGAAGAGTATCGCGACCGACATCCACGCGAGCATGTGCAGGCGGAACATGAGCGGCACATTCTCCATGTAGGAGATATCGGGGCTGAGCATAAGGACGGAGCGGAACCACGGCGCGATGGTCTCGCGATAGTCAAACCCGCCCTCCAAAGCGTTGAGGCCCGTCGCCGCACAGCCCGTGAAGATGGCAAGGAAGAGGAAGAAGTAGAGGAAACGATCCATCGACGACGTGTTCACCGCCATGCGGTCGGTGCCGAAACGGCGGCCGAGCAGGAGGATGAAGCCGAGGAAGAAGAGGATCCCTGCGGGCGTACCGCCGCCGAGCGCGATCATGTGATAGAGGTGCTCGTTGATGCCCACCGCCTCCGTCGCCGCCTTCGGGATGAGCACGCCGATGATGTGTCCGCCGAGTGCCATGACGAGACCAAGGTGGAACATGGGGCCTGCGAGCGGGAGGTTCCCCTTCGTGAGGAACTGGCTGGACTTCGTCGTCCAGTTCCGCTCAAAGACGGTGTAGCGCACGATCGTCCCAACGATGAGGAACGTGAACGCAATGTAGGGGAGCGCGCCCCAGACAAACTGTTTCATGATGCCGTCCTCCCTTCCAGATGCGCCGCCCCCGTGAGGACGACATCGAGCAGAAACGCATAGGGCAGCTTCGCCTCGATCAGACGGTCACGCAGGAGCTCCAGCTTTCGGGCGCACCGCGCCGAGGATGTGCGCCGCACGCTCCTCGGGCACAGCCGCCGCGAGCTCAAGGATCGCGGGCAGGTAGTCGGGCAGCTCATGGTCGAGGTCATAGCCCGCATCGAGGAAGAGCTGCTTGTACGCGAGCAGCTCCTCGGACTGCTTGCCGAAAATCGGTGCGGTTGTGCGTCGTGAGGTAGAGGTTCGTGTTCTGCGAGAAGTCGAAGGCGCGCACGTATGCGTCCTCGTACTCCTTCGGGTCGCTTTCCTCCACGTAGTCAAAGAACTCCTCGAGCATCTCGCGCGACTGCGGGCGTGCGACGGTATGCGCCTCGGCGGCGCACTCCTTCACATCTCCCCACCATTCCTTGGAGGGGTACTCGAAAGAGATAGGAGGTGAGGAGCAGCTCCTTTTGAATGCTGTTTGTCTCCATCATCAGCACCCCCCGGGACAGGCATAGCTGCCGTCCCCTGCAGCTCGCGCAGTTTATCCTGCGATACTTCCTGCACACCTGCGGGGATGTTGAACCGATCGCGGCGCTTGGCGATGCCGAGCAGACGATACATCGCCTCGTAGGTCTCCGCATCATGCGTGAGCCCCGCAGGCAGCGGCTCGCCCGTCTGCTTGGTACGCATGTAGGTGCGCAGCTCAAGCAGCACGCCGAGGACGCGCTCGATCGCCGCCGTGTCGCCCGCCGTCAGGAGCTGGGCAAGGTAGGCGACGGGGATGCGCATCTCTGCCGCACCGGGGAAGAATACCTTCCCCTCGGCGCGTCGTGCAATCGGGCTGAGGGGCGGGACGTACCATACGTTCGGCAGCGTGCGGTACTCCGGATGGAGCGGGAACGCGAGCTGCCACTCGGCGATGAGCTGATACGAGGGCGAGTTCTGTGCCGCGCGGATCCAGCGGTCAGGGATGCCCGCCTCCTGCGCCGCCTTCACCGTTGCGGGGTCGTTCGGATCGCAGAGCGCATCGAGGTACGCCTTGTAGATGTCCTTCGGATCGGGGGTCGATGCCGCCGCCTTCACCTTGTCCGCGTCATAGAGCAACACGCCGAGGTAGCGCATGCGTCCGACGCAGCCGTCGCTGCACACGGTCGGCAGGCCGTTCTCCAGACGCGGGAAGCAGAATACGCACTTCTCCGCCTTGTTCGTCTCCCAGTTGTAGTAGATCTTCTTGTACGGGCACGCGGGGACGCAGTGACGCCAGCCGCGGCAGCCGTCCTGCGAGATCAGCACCACGCCGTCCTCGTCGCGCTTGTAGATCGCGCCCGAGGGGCACGCCGCGACGCAGGCGGGGTTGAGGCAGTGGTTGCAGAGACGCGGCAGATGCTTCATGAAGATGTCGTGGAACTCGAGCGTGATCTCCTGTCCGATCTTGCCGAGGTTATAGTCCTTGCGTGCGGACTGTCCGTCGGCGAGGTCGTCCTCCCAGTTCGGGCCCCACTTGATCTCCATGCGCTTCTGCGTGATGAGCGAGCGCGGACGCGCCACGGGCTGGTGGTTGCGCCGCTTCGTGTGGATCAGCGTCTCATAGTCGTACGTCCACGGCTCATAGTAGTCGTCCATCTCGGGCTGCTGCGGATGGTAAAAGAGCTTCGCGAGGCGCGAGATCTTGCCGCCGGTCTTGAGGCTCAGCTCGCCGTCCTTCAGCTCCCAGCCGCCCTTCCATTTTTCCTGATTCTCCCACTGCTTCGGGTAGCCGATGCCGGGTTTTGTCTCGACGTTGTTGAAATACATATACTCCGCGCCGCGCCGGTTCGTCCAGACGTTCTTGCACAGGATGGAGCACGTATGACAGCCAATGCACTTGTCGAGATTCATGACCATCGCGATCTGTGCTTTAATCTTCAAGCCAATCTACCTCCTCCATGCGCCGCACGACGACATACGAGTCGCGCTGGTTGCCCGTCGGGCCGTAGTAGTTAAATCCATAGCTGAGCTGCCCGTAGCCGCCGATGAGGTGGGTGGGCTTCATGTGAATGTGCGTCGGGGTGTTGTGCGTTCCCGCGCGCGTTCCCGGAGAGCTTCGAGCCCGGCACGTTGATGTGGCGATCCTGCGCGTGGTGCATAAAGACTGCCCCCTGCGGGATGCGCGGCGAGACGACGACGCGCGAGGCGACGACACCGTTGCGGTTGTAGAGCTCGATCCAGTCGTTGTCCTTCACGCCGATCTCCGCCGCGTCCTTCTCGCTCATCCAGACGCTCTGTCCGCCGCGGAACATCGTGAGCATCTGCTGCGCATCGAAGTACATGCTGTGCGTACTCCACTTGTTGTGCGGCGTGAGATACTTCAGCGTGATCTCCTTCTGCGGACCGTTCAGCGACCTATTCATCGGGCGGAAATCGAGGATCGGACGGTAGACCGCCTGTGCCTCGCCGAACTCACGCATGACCTCGTGATCCATGTAGAAATGCTGGCGTCCCGTCAGCGTGCGGAACGGAATCAGCTCCTCCACGTTGTTCGTAAAGGGCGTATAGCGGCGGTTCTGATTGCTGCCCGTAAAGGTCGGCGCCGTGATCGTCTCCACGCGGCTGCGCGATGACCTGATCGTAGGTAAAGCGCTCGTCCTCGCGGTCCTTCGCGAGCTTCGTAAGGCCTGAAAGTCCCGTGCGCTTTTCGACCGCCGCCCATGCGCGGACAGCCGTCCTGCCGCAGGTCGTCGGCGACATGCCGAGCACGGCGTCGATCGCCTGCCGTGCCTCGTAGATCGAGGGGCAGCCATAGGACACGTAGTCCTTGTTGTCGATGATGCCGTTGCGCTGGCGGATCTCCTCGTAGTCCTCTGCTGAGTCCCACGTATTGCCGTGGCTCGCCGTCTTGCCGCCCGCATTCGGGCCGAGCGCGATCCACTTCTCATAGAGTTTCGTGTAGTCGATCGTGTTCGCGGCGATGTTCGGCATCGTCTTGCCGGGGATTGGCTCGCACTCGCCCTTTTTTTCCAGTCGCGCACGACGCCGTCCGGCTGTGCGAGCTCTGCCTCGCTGTCGTGCCCGAGCGGGGTCGCGGCGATGTTCGTGTACGGGGTGAGACCTGCATCCTTCGCGACGGCGGAGACAGCCTGTGCGAGCGTGCGGTAGATGTCCCAGTCCGTCCGCGACTCCCAGAGCGGATCGACCGCCGGCTGGAACGGATGGACGAAGGGGTGCATATCCGTCGAGGAGAGGTCGGTCTTCTCGTACCACGTCGCCGTCGGCAGGACGACGTCGGAGTAGAGCGCGTTGCCCGCCATGCGGAAATCGAGCGCGACGAGGAGGTCGAGCTTGCCGTCGAGCGCACCGCCCGGCTTTTCGAGCTCTGCCTTCTCACGCCACTTGACCTCCTGCGGACGGACGGCGGCATCCTCCTCTTGGAAGATGCTGTTCTCCGTGCCGAGGAGATATTTCAGGAAGTAGTCGTTGCCCTTCGCGGACGAGCCGAGGAGGTTGCAGCGCCAGACAAAGAGGTTGCGCGGGAAGTTCTGAGGTGCATCGGGGTCCGCCCATGCAAAGTCGAGGCTGCCGTCCTTCAGGCTCTTCACGACATACTGCTTGATGCCGTCCGCGCCCTCGTAGCCCGCCGACTTTGCGTCTGCGGCGATCTGGTTCGAGCCGCGGTTGAACGTCGGATAGGCGGGTGCCCAGCCGAGACGTGCCGCGAGCAGGGCGTAGTCCGCCGGGTGTGTATAGCGCGCCGTCTCGTTTGCTGCCGCGAGCGCGTCCGTCTGGATCTCGTCGCTGCGCCACTGATCGGTCGCGAAATAGTAGAACGACGTGGAGTTCAGCATCTTCGGCGGAGCCTGCCAATCGGAGCCCGACATGATGCGCGCCCAGCCCTCGTTCGGGCGGAGTTTCTCCTGCCCGACGTAGTGTGCCCAGCCGCCGCCGTTGCGTCCCTCGCAGCCCGTAAAGAGCAGGAGGTTGATGATCGTGCGGTAGACGATGTCGGCGTGGAACCAGTGGTTGATGCCGCCGCCCATGATGATCATCGTGCGCCCGTTCGTCTTGATCGCGTTGTCCGCGATCTCGCGCGCCGTCTTGATGACGAGCTCGGGTGCGATACCCGTGTACTTCTCTGCCATGCGGGCGTATAGGGCGTATCGTCCTCGTAGGAGCCCGCACTCTCGCCGCCGATGCCGCGATCAATCGCGTAGTTCGCGAGCGTCAGATCATAGACCGTCGTGACAAGCACCTCGCCGTTTGCGGTCTGGACGCTGCGCACGGGGAGCGCGCGCGTCAGCGTGCGCTTTTCGCGATCGTTGCCAAAATACGGCAGCTCGACCTCCACCGTCCCGGTCTTATCATCCCAGACGGAGAGACGCGGGCAGATCTCCGCGCCCGTGTCGCGGTTCTCCTCGCGGATGTTCCATTTCTCCTGATCGCTCCAGCGCTCAGCGAGTGTGCCGTTCGGGATGACGATCTCGCCCGTTTTATCGTCCACGACGTAGTAGCGGAACTCCGCGTGCTTCTCGTCGCGTCCCATGTCGCGCGAGGAGAGCATGCGCCCCGGGATATACGTGCCGTCCGCGCGCTTTTCGACGCGCACGAGGAACGGGAAGTCCGTGTATTTCCGCGTGTACTCAAGGAAGAACGGAACGGTCTTGTCGACGTAGTATTCCTTCAGGATCACGTGTCCCATCGCCATGGCGAGGGCAGAGTCACTGCCGACCTTTAGCGAGATCCACGTATCCGCGAACATCGACGACTCGGCGTAGTCGGGCGCGATGGAGACGACCTTCGTCCCCTTGTAGCGCACCTCGGACATAAAATGTGCGTCCGGCGTACGCGTCAGCGGCACGTTCGAGCCCCATGTGATGAGGTAGCCCGCGTTGTACCAGTCGCTTGACTCGGGCACGTCCGTCTGCTCGCCCCAGATCTGCGGGCTCGCAGGCGGGAGGTCGGCGTACCAGTCGTAGAACGAGAGCCCTACGCCGCCCATCAGCTGGACGAAACGGATGCCCGCCGCATAGCTCAGCATCGACATCGCCGGGATAACGGAGAAGCCGAAGATGCGGTCGGAGCCATAGGTATACGCCGTGTAGAGCACGGAGGCGGCGATCAGCTCGCTGACCTCCTCCCAGTTGGAGCGCACAAAGCCGCCCATGCCGCGGGCCTCTTTGTATTTTTTCTGCTTCACGGGATCCGAGGCGATGCTCTTCCACGCCTCGTATGCGTTCGCGTGCGACGCGCGCGCCTCGCGCCAGAGTGCCGCAAGCTCGCCGCGCAGGTACGGGAACTTCACGCGATGCGGACTGTAGAGATACCACGAGAACGTCGACCCACGCGGACAGCCGCGCGGCTCAAAGTCCGGCATATCGGGCGCCGTCTCCGGGTAGTCCGTTGCCTGATTCTCCCACGCCACGATCCCGTTCTTGACGTGGACGTTCCAGCTGCACGAGCCCGTGCAGTTGACTCCATGCGTCGTGCGTACGGTCTTGTCAAATGACCAGCGATCGCGGTACATATTCTCCCATGTACGCCCGCCCTCGCGCGTCTCCTGATGACCATCCGCAGAAGTCGACGTAGGAATCAGATACTTGAACTTTTGAAAGATACTGCTCACGTCTTCACCCCTCCGATGTTCTGTCTAACCATTATACAGGTTCTTTTATGTTACTATAATCCTTGTCTCTAGAATGTGAGTAATATCACAGTTTTGGGCAAATTCCACAATCGAATGATATTCTCAATTCATATATGACGCATCTTGCGCAGGATTCTCATTATTGCTTCATGGTCATGCTAATTGCGTGAACATTTTGCTCGTAAAAAAGGAGTACCGCACGAAGCCCTCAGCCCCCATGCGGTACTCCCGTGCGTGGAAAATATACGGATCAATTCGACAATGTTATCTCAGAAATCAGCGATTTCCGAGCGGTATGGCGCAGCATGAGCAGCACCCATTTCGCTCCCTACGCCCCAAGCGTCCCTGCCAAGCGTTTTACCTCTTCCTGTGACAGTTCTGTTGCCTCAGCGATCTGAGAGAGCGTGAGTTTCCCCAGCGCGAGCAATGCCGTCGCCGTCCGACGCGCCGACTCGATACGACCTTCAGCGCGCCCCTCTTCCAGCTTCTTTTCGCCAAATTTTTCCATCAGTTCACACATGGCATTGACCCCCTCTGCTTCTGCCTTAAAGTAATCAGCTCGTTTCGCAAGTTCCGCATAATTCATCTGTTCCGGACGCTCACAGAAAAAGTCCTGCATCAACCGCCCGAGCGGTGTGTCGTCTCGGTTCGCTCCGTTGACATAGAGGATATGCGCCCCATCATCGAATGGACGCTGCGTTTCTTGGACGATCCGCTCGACGTGATACAACGGGCATCCTGCTTGATAGATGTCGTTTTCTGTGATGAAGATCACCCATGTCTCCGGAAGTGCTGCGAACTCCGCTCCTTTTGCCAGCTCGCGCGAGTCCATCATGCTGCTGTTGTAGCGCGCCCGACGCGCAGCTGCACCTTCGTTTGCCCGCTGGACTTCGCAGTCGTAGAGTTTCCCCTCGCTGTCCTCTGCCAGTACGTCGAAACGTACGCCGCGTCCGTAGAGATTGTCCGCACTCTGCTGTGTAACGACGCGCCGAACAACGAGATCATCCCGATCAAGGAAGATGCGCAGCAGGAGCTGCATCCCCTCGGTATAGTTATCAAAGCATACGTTGAAAAACGTATCGTCGATCAGGCGGAGTTTTTGAATCAGTACACGGTACTCCGCAGGAATGTCCTTCTTGATGATGCTCACTGACCCAATTCCTCCTCTTACTCTACTATCATAGTATGCATTGGGGCGAATATTGTCAAGGCGGGAATATCAAGGCGCTCCTCGCTCAACGATAAAAGGAGCACCGCACGAAGCTCTCAGCCTCATGCGGTACTCCCGTAAATCGTTTGACTAATGGAATCGCTGATAAAATGAAGTCTGCCAGATTGGCGTAGATTTTTCGTCCGAACAAGGAGGCAAACCGGACGCATAGCAAGGGCTATGTGGAGGATTTGCCGACACAGTGCGGGCAAAAAGATGCGTCAAGATGGTAGTGCTGAATTTATCAGTGCTTCCTTAACAATATTATCGTAAAAATCGCCCCCCTTTAATCCAAAATCAATTTTTATTGATGGTATCCATCATCCGCTATAAGGTATTGAAAACAAATGTCCTTCTTATTGTATGAATCCTTCAACTATACTATAATGTGAGATAAGTTATTGTATCTTTTCGATACGAAAGGCAGGGTTATGCAGGTACAGGTGAACGTAAAGCACATTGGTAAGCGCAGGAATGCCATCGAGACGCGCCCGTATGAGATCGGTGCGGTGCACGATATCGGCGAACTGATCGATGCGTTTGTGACGGCGGAGGTCACGCGGTTCAACGCGCGTGTGGAGGCGGGCGAGACGGCGCTCCGCTATCTGACGAGCGTGGAGATCGCGGATGCGAGCACGGTCGGCAAGGTTGGCTTTGGCGTGGACTATCGCGGGCAGGTGCAGAGTGTGGCGGCGGCGATTGAGAATGCACGGCAGTCGTTCGAGGATGGCATCTACCGCATTTTCGTGAATGGGGAGGAGCTCGGTGAGACGTGCGATACGCCCGTCACGCTGAAGGAGAACGATGAGATCACGTTTGTGCGCCTGACGATGCTCGCGGGACGTATGTGGTGAGGGACGGCTCAACGGAGAATGATGTGTTCATCCGATGCTGCGCGCTCCACGCGAACACCTCGTTGCACAAGTGATCGTGCAGACACATTATCTAGCATATAATAACGGGAGGAATACGATGATCAACTGGTATCTGGGCGATGAGGACATGGCCGCCCTTCTGGCGGAGCTAAAGGCGGCGATGCCCACGCTGAATGAGCAGAGCCAAAAACTGCTGAATTTTCTCTTTTTCCGCACGGACAAAAAGGGCGAACCCGACTATGACTGGGATGTCGTTGTGACGAATTTCCGCCGCAACAAGAAGGACGTGGTCTGTACGGTGGACGATGATGTCCTGCCGCCCGCGCTCTACCCCGCCTTTGACCTCATGATGGGCGAGGCGCTGCGGAAGGATCTCGTCGCTATCGCACACAATCTCGCCGACTATCCCTACACGACCCGCTATACGCGCCGTCTCGTCCGCTCGCGCGACTATCATCAGCACGTCGGGCGCATCTGGACGCTGGTGGAGCGGCTGATTCGCCAGCGTTTCTCCGGACTGACCGTGCCGCAGCTCCTGCGCGGCGCCTACGATGTGGAAAGTACGGCAGCAGCTTCCTCGTACCCGAGCAGATCGCCGTGTGGATTGACCGCGGCAATGAGGAAGTCCTCTCCACCATCCGCGATATGCTGCTCAGCGAGAACAACACGAAGATCCTCACCTACGATGTGTTCCGCGCCATCTTCAAGGCACAGAGTACGGAGCTCGTAGAACTCGTCGGCAAGCTCCTCCTCGCGGGAAAACTGCAGGAGGGGCTGCGGCAGGCGATCTGCGAGACGATGGACTGCGGGCGGCAGGAGCACTTCGTCTACATCATGGGGCTGATCGAGGAACAGAATCTCATCCGTTTCTCGTCCGTGCGCCGCGCCATCGCGACGACCATCGGCATCGGGACGGACAGCGAGCGCGTGGACAAGAAGCTCCTCGCGCTCATCATGCGCGTGCTGCGCAATCCCGCGGAGGGAGATGCCTTCGTCCACAGCGCGGACAATGTCGAGGCGATGGTCGGGCTGTGGAGCAAGGGGCTGCACGATGTAAAGGATCTCATCGCCGCCATGGAGGAGATCATCGGGGAGGGGCGTCCGCACTCCGTCCTCCTCGTCTCGTACTTCCTGCACGCCCTGCAGGACGGCGCGGCCGAGCGGAGCGTCGCCAAGCGCGTCCTCCTCGGCATCACGGACGCAGAGCTCAGTGCAGAGGATATGAAGAAGATCGCCTGCTATCTCCCCTTTGTCGTAGACAGTTTCTACATCCTGCGGGAGCTCGACGACTTCGTCGAGAAATTTGACCCGCAGGAGTATTTCGTGGACGCAGAGGAAGCCACGCGCTTCTTTGATCTCTGCGAGCGCGCCCGCGCCCAGATGACGAAGAACGAGAAGGAGTACGAGGGGTGCATCTTCCCGTGGTACGGGGCGACCCTGCGCCGCGAGGATCTGGCGCGCACGATGGTGCTCGCTGCCCTCTGTGCGGACGGTGCGCTGACTGACCGCGTTGCGCCCGTCCTCTCGGTCTGCCACGCCGGGCAGCGCGTTGCGCCGCTCCTCCTCAAGGCACCGCTGAGCCCCGTGCAGGAGCAGGCACTCATCGATCTCCTGCGCCTCGCTCCCGAGACAGCGGCGCGGATCATCCGCGAGAACCCGACGGCGGTACTGCCCGATACGGAGGTCACCGACACGCTCCGCACGGCGCCTGAGACGGCAAAGGATCTCATGGGCGGAGACTTCGTCACGCGCCACGAGGGCGACATCGCCGCCCTGCTGCGTCTCAAGACGGCGAATGTACGCCGCACGGTGCTCGATCTCCTCTACGAGCAGACCGATGCGCAGCTCCGCACGACGATGGCAGGGCTCCTCACGCAGCGCGACGTGAACAAGCGGCTCGGCGCGCTCGACCTGCTCCTGCGCTGCAAGGCGGACGGACGCATCCCGCAGGAGGAGCTGCTCGCTCTGGCGCAGACGATCAAGAAGCCGACGTCGGACGAGCAGGTGCTGATCGACGAGCTCGCACGCACGGGCGCGGCGGCAGAGGCGGAGGACGCGCTGTTCGATGCGGCATACGTGCCCGACTTCACCATTGACCTCCATGACACAGCGGATGCGGCGGTCGCGGCGGGCTTTGATGCGGCGACGAACACCGTGCACGTCGTCAATACCGTGACGCTCGATGATATTTTCCCGTGCACGGACGAGGAGCTGCTCTCGATCGTCGAAAAACTCGACGCGCTCTACACGGCACATGAGGACTATGAGTACAAGAGCCGCTGGAACGGCAGGGAGGAGACGACGCTGGCCTCGGGCTTTTACGAGCGTGCGGATACCGAGCGCTCGACGGGCGCGCCCGACAATATCAAATACTATCCGCTCCCGGAGGTCTGGGAGGAGTTCTACCGAAAGGAGATCAAAGACTTCCGCGTGCTCTATCAGCTCGCCATCGCCGTCTTCATGGCAAAGGCGGAGGATGCCCTCTTTACGGAGGGGCTGACGCGCATCACGGAGCGGGACTGGACAGCGTTCCCCGCCGCCCTTGCCGCCAAGAAGCTGAACCACTTCGCCGAGGGCTACAGGGGACGACAGAGGGGGAAGAATGTCATTCGCGTACTCCATGAGACGCACGCAGAGGAGAACCGCCCCTTCGTCTTTGCCGCAGGGCTGCTGCTGATGCGCCGCGCCTATGAGTGCTACGACGAAAAGCTCTACCTCGTGGAGCGAAAGGGGCGTTGGAGTTCGAGTACGTATCGGATCACGCACGACAATGCACTGATGCAGGCCGCCCTGCACGGGACGCGGCTCTACGCGGACGATGCGGAGTTCGCGCAGTCCTACGCCCTGCGCCTGCGGCTCGCGGAGCGGATCGAGGATGTCCTCCTGCGCACGGGCAGGGAACCCGAGGGTGGCCTGACGGGCATCATCGAGCATGCGAAGGCGCAGATCCTCGGCATGGAGAAGGCGGACGGCTTTTTCCGCATGATCCTCGGTATGCAGGCGGAGGATATGGATGAGGACGCACGCCGCAATCAGAAAAAGGTCGAACAGAACCGCGTCCGCGTGCTCGAGCGCTATCGGAGCGGTGCGCTCCCCGACCGCAATGACCCCGAGTGCCGCGGCGCACAGACGGAGGATGTGCTTTCCTTTATCAACGAGGAGGGACAGCGCGTCGTCGACAGCATCGTCACGGCAGAGCTGCGGCGCGGCGATACGCCCGCGCTCCACTCCGCCGCCGTGGACAGCATCGAGCGCGTCGAGGGCATCCAGCTCTTCGTGCGCATCCTGCAGGCGCTCGGTGCGCTGAAGCTCGACCGCGGCAGCTGGTACGCGGGCTCGGACGAGGCAAAGGCATCGACGCTGAGCCACCTGCTGAAGGTCAGCCACCCGCACGCGGGCGAGACGGCCGCCGACCTAAAGGCGGCACTAAAGGATGCGGGTATCGCCCAGCAGCGTCTCGTCGAGGCGGCGATGTACGCGCCGCAGTGGATCCCGCTCATCGAGGCATACCTCGGCTGGCGCGGCATGGCGAGCGGCTGCTACTACTTCCAAGCGCACATGAGCGACATCCCGAAGGAGCGCGCGAGCATGATCGCGAAATACACGCCCATCCCGATCGAGGATCTGAAAGGAGGGCGCGTTCGACATCGGCTGGTTCAAGGCGGCGTACAAGGAGCTCGGCAAGGCGCATTTTGAGAGTCTCTATGACGCGGCAAAGTACATCTCGAACGGCGCAAAGCACGCGCGCGCACGCAAATTTGCCGATGCTGTACGCGGTGAGCTAAAACTCGCCGATGTGGAGAAGGAAATCACGGCAAGCGCAACAAGGATCTCGTCATGAGCTATGGACTGATCCCGCTGAAACGCGCACGGGAAAAGGATATGCTCGCACGCTATGTGTTCCTCCAAAATTTCCTCAAGGAAAGCAAGCAGTTCGGGGCACAGCGCCGTGCAAGCGAGGAGAAGGCGGTGGAGATTGCCCTCTCGAACCTCGCGCGCGCCTGTGGATTTGACGATGTGACGCGCCTCGTGTGGACGGCGGAGACGGAGCTCATCAAGGCGCACGCCGATCATTTCACCCCGAAGGAGGTCGAGGATGTCGCGCTCTCCCTCTCCGTCGCAGCAGACGGCGCGGTGTCGCTCGTCTGCACGAAGGGCGAGAAGCCGCTGAAGGCCGTCCCCGCGAAGCTGAAAAAGAACGCCTACGTGCTCGAGCTGAAGGACGCGGAGAAGAATCTAAAGGAGCAGTATCGCCGCGCAAAGAAGATGCTCGAGGAGATGATGGAGGACGGCACGCCGCTCCTCGCATGCGAGATCGCAAATGTCATGACGTACAACCCCGTCATCGCGCCGCTGCTGAAACCGCTCGTGTTCCAGTCGGGCACGGCACTCGGCTTTTACGAGGACGGTGCGCTCGTCGCTGCGGACGGCACGCGCACGGAGCTCGCGGAGGACGCGGAGGTAAAGATCGCCCACGCGCTCGATCTCTATGAGAGCGGCACATGGGCGGCGTATCAGGCATATCTCTTTGAAAAGGGCATCCGTCAGCCGTTCAAGCAGGTGTTCCGCGAGCTCTACATCAAGACGGCGGACGAGCACGGCAAGGAGTCGAGCCACCGCTACGCAGGGCATCAGGTGCAGCCCGCAAAGACCGTCGCCCTGCTCAAGACGCGCCGCTGGGTCATCGACGGCAGTGAGGGGCTGCAGCGCATCTACTACAAGGCGAACATCATCGCGCGTATCTACGCGCTCGCCGACTGGTACTCGCCTGCCGACATCGAGGCGCCGACACTGGAGTGGGTCGAGTTCTTCGACCGTAAAACCTTCCAGCGGCTGCCGATCGACGATGTCCCCGATCTCATCTTCAGCGAGGTCATGCGCGACGTCGATCTCGTCGTCTCCGTCGCACACGTCGGCGGCGTCGATCCCGAGGCGAGCCACTCGACCGTCGAGATGCGCCGCGCCATCGTGCAGTTTAACCTGCCGCTGTTCAAACTGGACAACGTGCGGCTTGAGGGTGCGCACGCGCACATCCACGGCAAGCTCGGCGACTACACCGTCCACCTCGGCAGCGGCATCATCCAGCAGAAGGCGGGCGCGATGGTCAGCGTTCTGCCCGTCCACAGCCAGCATCGCGGGCGGCTCTTCCTCCCGTTCCTCGACGAGGATCCGAAGACGGCGGAGATCCTGTCGAAGATCATCCTCTTTGCCGAGGACGGCAAGATCAAGGATCCGTTCATCCTCGACCAGATCCGCGTGAGAAGGTAGGAAGGAGTACAATACAAAAACAGCGGCGGGAACAAATCGTTCCTGCCGCTGTTTTTGCTTTTCAGCTTAGTTCCTCTGTGCTGCGCGATACGTACCCGCCGCCGTGTTCGCCTGCTGTGCTCCTGCACTCAGCTCGACCACATACGCATCACCGAATACCTCACGCGACGCCTCCTTGCGGATGTCCTCCTCCAGCGAGTGAAGCGAGCGCGCCAAGGACTCGATGTCTACTGCGTACGCATCTTCCCCCATACGTGCCAGCCGGCGGATCTGCTCGCGCTGCGCAAAGTGCTGCGAACGGATATTGCCGACGTTGACCCCATCCTGCGCAAGCGTCGGAGCCGCCGTCCGCATAATCAACGGAACGGGGATCTGCCGTGCAGGATCGTCAAGTACGGATGCAAGTGATAGTACAGACATCACGATCACCTCATTTCCTTATGAGTGTTTTGGACATTTCCTTTGTCCTATGGACATTATAGGATCTTTCCCATTTCTTGCCTACAGACTTTTTTCCCAATTTGTCGCCGTTTACGACGCATTTCGATGAAAGTTTTATGAAAAAATTTTCTTCTATGCTATTGAAATTCATTCTCTTATATGCTATACTTACCCTACAGTTTTGAGGAATGTCTGAGAGATTTCCTGTCAGCCCTTCCTCAGGAGCCGTTCTTCACCGTACGGCTTCTCCCATACTCTCCTACAAATACACAGCAAAAAGACCGCACAGCTGCTCACTGCGCGGTCTTTTTGTCTGTGCTTCCCTCTGTTTTGCGCTCACTTTCCTCCGTCTGCGTGGGGCAGATGGCAGTCGCGCCCCTTGATGTGGTCAAAGAGCCAGCGCGCGAGGAAATCGAGGATGTTCAGGAGATACTCCTGCTGGTTCTCGTCCACCTTTTCAAGGTCGATCTCTCCGACCTTTTTCATAAAGCGCAGGTGCAGCGCGCGATGACTGAAACGATGCGGGTCGCCGACGCGCTCGGCATACGCTTCCTCGCTCGCAAAATGCGTGCCGGCATAGGCAGCAAGCTCATCGAGGATCTCGACGATCTTATCGTACTTATCCTCCGACGCATCCTCCATCACGAGCTCGTAGCACTCGTTCGTCAGATCGAACAGCTTTGCGTGCTGCTGATCGACCGAGGCTATCCCCGTCAGATAGTCATCCGTAAACTCATACTTCATGGCGCATTTTCCCTCTTTCGTCTGCTTTGAGCGGCTAGTCCTTTGGTATGAGAAACATGCTAATTACTTTGCCGCGACGTCCTCTTCCTTCGGGATGCGGCAGTCCATCACCTTGATGTGCCCATAGAGCCAGCGTGCGAGGAAGTCGAGGATGCCGAGCAGATACTCCTGCTGGTTCTCGTCCACACTGTCCAGATCGACCTCGCTCAGTTTCTGGATGAAAGCGCAGGTGCTGATACCGCTCGCTGAAGCGGCGCTCGTACTGCACGCGCTCCATGTACTCCTCCTCATGCGCAAAATGCGTCGCCGCATAGTCGCGCAGCTCGTCGATGAGCTCCACGATGCGGTCGTAGTGGTCAGTGCCCGCATCATCCATCACGAGCTCGTAGCACTCGTTCGCGAGGTCAAAGAGCTTTCCGTGCTCCGTGTCGATCATGTCGATTCCGGTCAAGTATTCTTTCGTCAGTTCGTACTTTTTCATCGTCTGCATTCCCTTCCTTTTTTATTAATCCCAGCCCTGAAGTGCCCAGTATCGCTCCGCCGCATCGACAAGTGCGAAGAATCTGTCCTCATCCGCCGCCGTCCGTATGCGCACGAGTTTCCATCGCCCGTCCGCCATGCGTGCCAGCTCCAGTGTAAAGGCCGCCGTCGGCAGGAGCCGTCCGTAGGTGCTGTCGCTGCCATGCAGTACAGCATCCGCATAGGCGCGGTCACCGTCCGTGCGCACCGCTCCCACGGTCACGCTGTAGGCGGCGGCAAAGGCGCGCATCTCGTCGGACGCCCACCGCGCCATGCCGTCTGTCCGCGAGACGGGCACGCGTGCAGCGTCAAAGTAGTGATCCAGCATGGCGCGTGTAAAAGCAATGTCCGCCATGCGACGCTCCGCCATGTAGTCCCGCATAAAGGCGGCGTCATGGCGAAAGAACCAGTCGCTCGGATGGCGCGCGTGCAGGGCATCGATGTTCTCCGCGAGGAGTTCCGTGCTGTCCTCCGCGAGCCCCGCGAGGACGGCATCCATGTCGACGTACCGATCGAAGCCATCGCGATCCTCCGTCGCAACGGCATGTCCGATATGTGCGAGCGCCGCCTCGGGCGTATGCTCCTTCCAGTAGTCGTAGCCCATATAGACGCAGAAGATGAGCAGCACGACCAGCACAGCGGCACTGCTGAGGCGCAGTTGTCGCATGATAGAGCTCCTTCCTTTTTCTATTGTAGCTTATCCGTCATAGAGAAGCAAGCGACGCAGTCCATGCGCCCATCCCTATTCTCCCGTCTCTCGATAAATGCGGAGACGACGCTCTGCCGCGCCCACCGCATAGGCAAATTCTTGCGCAGGTAGGAATCGATCGTCTGCCCGATGTGCTTTTTCCCCATGTAGTCGGGGTGCAGTCCGTCCGTCGTGTACGCCGCCTCAAGCTCGCCGTTCGCGTCCGCGAGCGTGGAGGAGACATCGACGCTGAACTCCTGCTGACGCACCCAGTCGTTGATGTAGTCACGGTGATCCATCCAGTCCGAGGGCGGCGTCATGATCGTCATGCGCTTCGTCATCCACGCGGGGCGGATCGGCGTCACCGTCAGAAAGATCGGCGTGATGCCGTGTGCGCGGCATTTCTCCCCGAGTGCGGCGAGGTTGCGCACGGTCTGTGCGCCGTAGACGCCGGAGCGATAGTCGTTCACGCCGCCCATGATGATGAGGACGCGCGGCGCGAACGGCAGTACATCGCGGTCAAACCGCGCGAGCATATCCGCCGTCGTGTCGCCGCTGTGCCCGAGATTTTTGACGGGCACGGTGCAGTACGTCTCCCAGTCGTAGAGCGTGTAGGAGGGCGGCAGGGTGATCGCGCCGCCGCCGTGTGTGATGCTGTCCCCGATCGCCGCAATCGGCGTGTGCGGGACGACATCGAATGTGCCGCCCGCCGACCAGTCGGAGATCGGCGTGCCCGCCGTCGTCACGCCGCGCACGCGGTAGACGTAGTGCCCCGGCACGGTGAACGCCGCATCGTCGTAGACATCCTGCTCGCCTGCCTGCAGGGTATGCAGAAAGACATCGCGCCCGTCGGCCGCGCGGCGGTAGACCTCGACCTCGTGATGCGTCTGTCCGCTGAGCGGGATCCACGAGTAGACGGGATAGAGCGGCGCGTATGCCATCTTGTCATACTCCGCCGTGAGGACAGGGCGCAGGAGGGTCGGCGCGTGCCTCGCGCACCGGCTGCGGCTCCGATGCCGCAGCAAGCGGCGTGCCGTCGTAGCCGAGCGGCTGCACCGTCCAGTAAAGATCGTCCTGCGGCAGGAGCCCCGTGAGCGGGATGTGTACGCCCGTCGTATAGACGCGGCTGAGCTTCTGCTGCTCGACCATGCGCCCCTCTGCTGTGCGCACAAGGATGCGTACCTCATAGCGCACCGCACCATGATAGGGCTCCCAGCGCAGGAGCACGGAGGAGGGCAGTGCCGCCGCGGGCGGCGTGCGTACGCCGCTCCGCTCCGCACCGCGCTCCACCGATTTTCCTGCGGCGGATGCCTGTGTCATACTCACAACAAGAAGAACGGCAAGGAGCACCTCCAGCCCATGCCGAAAAAATCGCAGCTGCATTTAGTCCTCTTCCACCGATCTGATATACTCTTCCCCAATCGCTGCTCTGACCTCTGCGAGCGTCGGCGCGAGGAGCGCACGTGCCTCCTCCGCCGTCTTTGCCGCCGCCGTCACGCGGACGAGGCAGCCGTCCTCCTTCGCGTACGTCGCCACCGTCGGGTTCTCCCCATCGACGAGTGCCCCGAGGCGATCGGCGACGGGCGATTCTCCGACGGGCAGTCCCTTCTCCGCCATGGAGTAGAGCTTGATATTCATGGAGACGAATACCTTGTCGCTCTTTCCCACGAGAAAGAGGCGGCACGCGTCCGCAAACATCGGCTTCATCTCCTTCGGCGGGCCGGGGAGCATGATGCAGACGCGCCCGTCCTTCTCGATGATGACGCCGGGCGCCGTGCCGTGGTCGTTCTGCAGGACCATCGCCCCCGAGGGAACAGTCGCCTGCTTGCGCATGCTCTCCGAGAGGGGGACGCCGCGCTTTGCCGCGCGCTCCTCCAGACGGCGCAGTGCCTCCTCGTCCTCGACGGGCGTGCAGCCGAAGTAGGAGATCAGCATCTCCTTCGTCAGGTCGTCCTTCGTCGGACCAAGACCGCCCGTCGTGATGACGCAGTCTCCGCGCGTATACGCCACATCGAGTGCAGCGCGCAGGCGCTCGGGATTGTCCCCGACCACCGTCTGATAGTAGGCATCCAGCCCCATGTGCGCGAGTTTCTGCGCGATGTGCTGTGCGTTTGTGTTCACGATATTTCCCATGAGCAGCTCCGTGCCCACGCTGATGATTTCTACGACCATGTACTTGCTCCTTTGACGATTTTCCCACTGATAATCAGTGTTTCTATTCATTCTACTACAAAAATCCCGCCTAGAAAAGGTAATTCGCCCTTTTTTGTCGAAATTACTAAGGAATCGCGTTTCTGCGTGAAGGAATCGCTGATAAAATGAAGTCTGTCAGATTGGTACAGATTTTTCGTCCTGTCAAGGAGACAAACCGGACGCATAGCAGAGGCTATGTGGAGGATTTGCCGACAAAAAGCGGGCAAAAAAGATGCGCTAAGATGACGGTGCTGAATTTATCAGTGCTTCCTAAGGAATCGCGTTTCTGCGCGAATACGATGAAAATAATTGGATTGACGGAAGGAATACCCATGAAGCCCACGAAACTATTCGCCGCCCTTCTCACGGCCGCTCTCCTTGCCCCTGCCCTCGCCCCTGCGGCGGAGGCGGGCATCGGCGGCGGCATCGGCATCAGCATACCGACCTCGCACACACCCGCTGTGCGTGCGGCATCGAACACCTACGCCGGGGTGCGCATCGGCGATCTCTCCGAGGAGCTGACCGTGAACGAAAAGAGCGGCCGTCTCCTGCTGAAGCTGACCGTGCGCAACGAGGGCACGGAGGCGTATACCGTCGCGCATCCGACGGGGCAGAACTATGACTTTGCCCTGCTCGATGCGAAGGGGCGCGAGATCTGGCGCTGGTCGGACGGCATGGCGTTCACGCAGGCACTGCAGACGTATACGCTCGCGCCGGGCGCGTCCGAGGAGCTGACCGCCGAGATCGACCGCAAGACGTATAAGGAGCTGCGGGATCGCGCCGTCCTCGTCACGGCGGGGCTGAAGGACACGAACGTCCTCGTCTGCGCCGCCGTGCCCGACCCGCGCAGTGCCGGCGCATCCCCGCGCATCCACGGCGACATCGTGATCGGCACGGGCGGCTGGTAAGGATAGCAGCCTTGAAACAGATTATCATCAATGCGGACGACTTCGGACGACACGTGCTCATCAATCGTGCCGTCGAAACAGCCGTGCAGGAGGGCATGCTGCGCTCTGCGACGATCATGGCAAGCGGCGCGGCATTTGCAGATGCGGCGGAGCTCGCCGTGCGAACACCCGCGCTCGGGGTCGGCATCCACCTCACGCTCGTCGACGCTGCGCCCGTCCTGCCGCCCGCAGAGATCCCGACACTCGTCACGGCGGAGGGCAGATTCCTCCCCGATCACACAGCGCTGACCGTGCGCGTGCTGCGCGGCATGGTCAGCATGGACGAGGTGCGCGCCGAGCTCGCGGCACAGCTGCGCCGCGTCACGGCGGCGGGCATCCGCCCGACGCACGCCGACAGCCATCAGCACATGCACGTCCTGCCCGGCGTCATTGACGTCGCGCTCGATCTCTGCACGGCGGCGCATATCCCCGCCATGCGTGCGCCTACGCGCCGCTCTTTGCGGGACAGTTCGGCGGCGTGGGGCAGTTCATCGGGCGCGCGGGGCTCACCGTTCTCGCGCATCGTGCGGCAACAAAGGCGCGGCGGCGCGGCATTGCCGTCCCCGATCACTTCGCGGGCATCGTCGCGGGTGAGGCGGTCGATACCGCCGCCCTCACACAGATCGCCGCACAGCTCGCGGACGGCACGACGGAGGTCATGCTCCATCCCGGTACGGACAGCGACACGCTCATCCGCGACTGCCGCTGGCAGCATGACTTCGCGGCGGAGCTCGCCGCCGCCTGTGCCCCCGCGGTGCGCGCGGTGCTTGCGGCGGAGGGGGCGGCCGTCGTCAATTTTCAGGCACTGGCACAGTAAGGAGGGCACATGGACAAGATCACCATCATCGTGCCCTGCTACAACGAGGCGGAGGTCATCCCCCGTTTCTACGAGGCGGTGACGGCGGCGACCGCTGCCGTCGAGGACTGCGACTTTTCCTATCTCTTCATCGACGACGGCAGCCGTGACGGGACGCTCGACGCGATTCGTGCGCTCGCCGACGCGCACGACAGCGTCCGCTATCTCAGCTTTACGCGCAATTTCGGCAAGGAGCCCGCGATGATGGCAGGGCTCGACTTTGCGGACGGCGACGCCGTGCTCATCATGGACGCGGATCTGCAGCATCCGCCCGCCCTCATCCCGACGATGGTTGCGGCGTGGCGTGAGGGCTACGACGATGTCTGCGGCAAGCGCACGGATCGGAAGGACGAGACTTTCCTCAAGCGCACGATGGCCAATTTCTTCTACCGCTCCATGCAGGCGGTCAGCCGCTTTACCCTGCAGCGCGACGTGGGGGACTTTCGCCTGCTCGATCATCGCTGCGTCGCGGCGCTGCGCCTGCTGCGCGAGAATCAGCGCTTCACAAAGGGGCTCTTTACGTGGGTGGGGTTCAAGAAAAAGGAGATCCCCTTTCAGGTGCAGCCGCGTGCGGCGGGCAAGACGACGTGGAGCTATCTCGCGCTGCTCTCGCTCGCCGTCGAAGGGATCACCTCCTTTACAACCGCGCCGCTGCGCCTGACGACGGTGCTCGGTCTCATTGTCTCCGCGCTCGCGCTCTGCTACATGGTCGTCGTGCTCGTCGATGCGCTCGTCTACGGCGATCCTGTGGCGGGCTATCCGACGCTCATGACCGTCCTGCTCTTTCTCGGCGGCGTGCAGCTGCTGTCGCTCGGGATCATCGGCGAGTACCTCGGACGCGTCTTTACGGAGAGCAAGCGGCGGCCGTGCTATCTGATCGACGAGCTGGATGGGGAGAAATTTGACAACACAAAGCTGGCAGGGAGGAGATACATTGACACCGGCGAATGACGGAGGGCACCGATACGGCGCGACGGCACTCACAGCCGCCGCCATTTTTGCCTTTATGCTCGCGCTCAATCACTGGATGCCCCTCCACCGCGACGACTACGACTATATGATGATCTGGAAGACGGGCGTGCCCATCGCATCACTCTCCGATGTCCTCTCCTCCGCCATGCAGCACTATCTCCTGCACGGCGGGCGCATGGTCACGGTGTTCTGCCTCGATCTCTTCCTCTGGCTCGGCAAGCCGCTCTTTGACGCAGCGAACGCGCTCATGTTCCTCGCACTCTCCGTGCTCGTCATGATGCACGCACGCCGCTCTGCCGCACTCACCCGCACGCCGGGGCTGCTCGCAGCGGCAGCACTCCTTCTCTGGCTCTCTCTGCCACATTTCGGCGAGGTCGCCGTGTGGAAAAGCGGCTCGACGGTCTATCTCTGGTCGGCGGTGCCCGCCTTTCTCTTTCTCCTGCCGTACAATCTCGCGCTGAAAACGCTGGGGGATGGACAGCGGGCACGTCATGCGTGGGCGATCCTGCCGATGTTCCTTCTCGGCGTACTCGCGGGCTGGTCGATCGAGAACCTCGCCGTGACCGTGACCCTCCTCGCGATTGGCTGCACGCTCTATGCGCGGCGGCACGGCGCGTTCGCACCGTGGATGCTCACGGGTGCCGTCGGCGCACTCGCGGGGCTCATCGGCCTCGTCGCCGCGCCCGGCAACTATGTCCGCTACGATGCACAGGGCGCGGACAAGGGCATCCTCATCCACCTCGGCAATCAGATCGCGGGGCAGGGCGAGATGCTGCTCTACCTCTGCCCGTCCTGCTGCTCATCTACACGGCATATCGTCTCTGTCAGCGCCGTCTGTCAGGGCTGCCGGTAGAGCTGCACGGATCGCTCTTCCTCTACGTCGGGAAAAAACATGTCGTGGCCTTTGACAAAGGCGGCATCACCACTGTCTCTGTAGCACTCTGGAGCCTGCTCCTGCTGCTCACCGCCTCCTATTTTACGGGCGGATGGGTCGCATCCGCCATCCGCGACGCAGTCATCGCGGGGGTACTCACGCCGCTCGGGCAGACCAGACCAAAGACCATTTTCCTCTTCACGAACGTCATGAACGGCTTCGAGGAGATGGCGATCTACTGGCTTGCGATTCTGCTCTGGTACCATCGCATGAAAGAGCTGCGGGGGCTGACGACGGCCTCCGTCCGCGCTGCTGCGCAGCAGGTCTCTTGGCGCGAGGTGCTGCGCGCCTATCCTGCCGCACGCTACGCCGCATGCCTCATCGGGCTCGGCCTCTGCAACAATCTCGTCATGATCGCCGCGCCGACCTTCCCGGGACGTGCCACGTTCAGCTCCACCGCTATGTTCGTCGCGGCACTGCTCGCCCTGCTGAACGATCCATCGGTGCGCAGCGAATTCTTCCTCCGGGCATGCCGCCTGCTGCGCGAGGCGGCGTTCCTCCTCCTCGCCTATACGGGTGCGGCGGCGCTCCTTCTCACACACGAGATGGGCGCGGCAGATGCGGCACGGATCGCCCAGATCGAGGCCGCCCGCGCACGCGGCGAGACCGTCGTTCACTTCCCGCGCATCGAGAACACGCGCCGTGCCCTGCGTCACGTCTACTACGAGGACTGGGACAACGGCGTCACGAGGGACGGCGCGATGGAATACTTCGGGCTGACGGAGATAGAGGTTCCCCCGCATAGGCCCCAATGACATTTCATTCATCTTGTGGTAGAATGAGGGGCACGTATCGTATGACGGCACCACGCGCCAGTACCAACGCTCCGCTGCGGTTGCCTGCACAGGACGGTGTTCGCATCGGCGATACCGTCAATCAACGCATCAACATTTGAAAGGAGCTGCATCAACTCTTGGACAGTCCTTTATCCGACGCTCTCTGTCTCTTCCTGCTCGTCGTCGCCCTCATGGCGAACGCCTACTTTGCCCAGATCGAGACTGCGCTCACGGCCTCCCATCGCGGACGTCTTGAGCGTCTCGCCGAAAGCGGCGAAGCAGGTGCGGCAGAGGCGCTTGCCCTCCTAGAGCACGCCGACCGCCCCATCGCCATGGCGCAGGCGGGCGTCACCTGCATGAGTCTCTTTACGGGGCTCGGCATCGGGCTCTTTGCCCTGCCGATTTTCAGCGGGATGCTCACGCGGCTCCTCCCGGGCATGGAGATCTACGCCGCCGCGCTCGTCCTCAGCATCCTCGTCATGACGACGCTCACGCTGCTCTTCGGTGACTTTCTGCCGAAGCAGATCGCCCTCCAGAACCCCGAGGAGATGCTCCTGCGCAAACACCGCACCATCGCCCTCCTCACGCAGCTCACCGCGCTGCCGAGTGCCGCCCTCATCTCCATCTCGCGCGGCATCCTGCTCATCTTCGGCATCAACCCGGAGAACCGCATCTCCGCCACGGAGGATGCGGTCAAGGATCTCATGGAGCAGGGCACGGAGGAAGGTACGTTTGAAAAGACCGAGCAGGACATGGTCGACCGCATCTTCCACATGAGCGATCAGACCGCCTCGGCACTCATGACGCCGCGCACTCAGATCGCCTGGGTCGACCTCGCGGAGCCCCACGCCGAACAGCTGCGCATCCTCCGCGCAGAGGCGCACGACGTATTCCCCGTCGCCTATGAGAACCTCGACGACTTCCGCGGCGTGGTCTACGCCAAGGAGCTGCTCGACGCGGCACTCGACGGGACGGAGATCGACATCACGGACTATATCCGCAAGCCGCTCTTCGTCCCGCGGACCATGGAGGGTCTGCGCGTCCTCGAAAAATTCCGCAGCGGTGCCATCCATGAGGCGGTCGTCCTCGACGAGTACGGCGGCGTCGTCGGCTTCATCACCATGGACGACATCATGGGCGAGATCATCGGCAGCGCGGATGAGGACGCGCCCACGGGCACGCGCACGGGGGCGGAGAAGGCGCAGACATGGATCTTTGACGGACTGTTCCCCATCGACGAATTCAAGGAGGAATTCGGCATCGACGAACTCCCCGACGAGGATCACGACCACTTTCACACCCTCGGCGGCTTCGTCACCGCCCAGATCGGCCGCATCCCCACCGTCGGCGAAACCTGCACATGGGAGGACTACACCTTCGAGGTGCTGCAGATGGATCGCGCGCGCATCGCCCAGATCCGCATGACGCGGACAGAGGCAACGGAAAACGGCGACTGATCGAATGCTGCTTCCTTCGCCTCCCCCGTCGAAACGGGGGAGGTGGCATGCGCCAGCATGACGGAGGGGGCGCCCAATGGAAATGATAGGATATAGAGGGAGACACAAAATGAACGAACGCATCTATAACTTTAACCCCGGCCCCGCCGTCCTGCCCGAGGACGTCCTGAAAGAAGTCCAGAGCGAGCTGCTCAACTTCCACGGCACAGGCATGTCCATCCTCGAGATCAGCCACCGTGCCCCCGCCTACGACGAAGTACACCAGCAGGCAAAGGCGGACATCAAAGAACTGATGGGGCTCGGCGACGACTATGACATCATCTTTACCGCCGGCGGCGCCAGCCAGACCTTTGCCCTCATCCCGCTGAACTTCGCCACCGAGTCGCACCCCGGCAGCTACGCTCTCTCCGGCTCCTTCTCCCAGAAGGCATACGAGGAGGCAGTCAAACTCGGCGTCGGCACCGTCGCCGCCTCCACCAAGGAGGAGAACTACGTCCGCGTCCCGCGTCAGGACGAGCTGAACATCGCGCCCGGCGCGGCATATCTCCACATCTGCCTCAACAACACCATCTACGGCACGGAGTATCACTACACGCCGCAGACAAACGGCGTCCCCCTCTTTGCCGATATGTCGTCCGACATGCTCTCGCGCCCGTGGGACTTCTCCTCCTACGACTTCATCTATGCGGGCGTGCAGAAAAACCTCGGTCCCGCCGGCGTCGTGCTGAACATCGCGAAAAAGGAACTCCTCGCGAACACCCCCGCCGAGCTGCCGACCATGCTGCGCTACAGCACCTTCCAGAAGAACGATTCCCTCTACAACACGCCCGCCCGTCTTTGCCATCTACATCGTCGGCAAAGTCGCCCGCTGGATCAAGGAACGCGGCGGTCTCGCCGCCATGGGCGAGGCAAACGCAAAGAAAGCGGCGCTCCTCTATGACGCCATCGACAGCTCCGATGGATTCTACCGCGGACACGCCGCGAAGGACAGCCGCTCGCGCATGAACGTCACCTTCCGCCTGCCGACCGAGGAACTCGAAAAGGCATTCGTTGCCGAGGCAAAGGAACACAACCTCGGCGGCATCAAGGGGACACCGCAGCGTCGGCGGCATGCGTGCCTCCATCTACAACGCCATGCCCCTCGCGGGCGTCGAGGCACTCGCCGCGTTTATGGCAGAGTTCCGCAAGAAGCACTGATGCTCGTGGGCTGTGGAAAGAGGTGACATTTTTGGCAGGAAATCGCGCATACCGCAGCGGCGGCACGCAGGAGATGGGCGTTCCCGCGCGACGCGAGGAGAATGCACCCGCAGCGGTGCGCCGCATGGATGCGCCGTCCATCAGCGTGCGGCAGGACGCCATTACACCGGAGTACTTTATCGCGCATTTCTACGAGTATCTCCCGCGCTACATCGCGGGCGGCGCACCGACGGCGGACACGCGCGACACGTATGAGCTCGCCATCCGCCTCTTTCTCCACTGGTGCATGGAGCAGGGGCTGCACCCGCTAAAGCGACGTGCACGACTACCAGATTCGCGTCTACATGGAGGAGATGCGGACGCGCGGCTACAGTGCCGCCACGCTCATGATCAAGGGCGCGGCGATCCGTGCCTTTTACAAGGTCGCCCAGCGGCTCTCCTTCATCGCCGAGAACCCCTGCGCCGACCTCCAGCTGCGCAACCCGCAGCACCTCGACGAGGACTATAAGTACCTCACCGTCGACCAGATCAAAGAGATCTGCGAGGGGCTCGCCGCCGACAAGAACGAGCTGCGTCGCCTGCGCAACCTCCTCATCGTCTACCTCATGGGGGTCGAGGGACTGCGCGTCGTCGAGGTCATGCGCCTCTCCGACGAGGACATCGACTGGCAGCGCGGGCGCATCGAGATCCGTGGTAAGGGACACGCGGGCATCATCTACCCCTGCGAGGAGACCTTCGGCATCCTGCGCGCATACATCGAGACGCGCGGCGCCGTTCCCGCCCGAGAGCCGCCTCACGCCGACCATCATCTCCTGCGCGAACAACAACCCGAAGGGGCGCATCTCGCGCGTCGGCATCCGCTACGTCATCAACAAGGCACTCACCGAGGCAGGCCTCAAGCAGCCCTGGCTACGCCTGCCACCTCTTCCGCCACAGCTGCGGCACGAACCTCTATCAGGAGACCAAGGATCTGCGCGTCGTGCAGGAAACCCTGCGCCAGCGCAGCCCCAAGGTCACGGCGAAATACGCCCACGTCCACGACCGCATGGAGCGCCGCTACACACGCGGCATCACACCGGGGCTGAATGTAGAGAGCGTACAGGGAACGCCGCCCGCGACAAAGGAAGAATAATCCGCCAAAGATAAACGCCCACCTGCGAGAGCATTATCCTCGCAGGTGGGCGTTTCTGTGCCTTTAGGGAAGAAGCAACAAGCAGATCTTTTTGTCCGCTTTACGTCGTCATTCCTTTGGTCCCGTCTCCTCCAAAAACCGGATGCACTCTGCCAAAACAACATCCGGTGTCACATGGTAGAGAGCAGTTCGGCTGTGGATAGCTCGGGCAGTCCGTTTCCCCTATAGCTGCACGGGCAGCATGGCTCATGCGATGTAAAGACCACCGCATTGTCGCTGATCGGATGCCAACGGCGCGGCGAGGTACAGCCGAACATGACCACGAGCGAGACGCCCGTCACCGCCGCAATATGTGCGCCGCCCGTGTCGACACTGATGAGGATATCCAGCTGTTCATAGAACGCCGCGAGCTCCATGAGGTTCGTCTTGCCGCAGAGGTTTTCGACAGGAATACCAATGGCGGAAATCACGTCCTCGGCGTAGGCATAGTCCCCCGGTGCGCCCGTCACGTAGAATGCCGCATCATAGCGTAAGTTAAGGGCTCGAACGACCTCTGCAAAATACTCTTTCGGCCATGTCTTCAGACCGAATGTCCCCTTGACACAGAGCCCGATCTTTCGTTTCCCTGCCGCAGACGAAAGGAGCGCCGCTGCCTTTGTCCGCTGTGCCTCCGTCAGCGTCGGCAGGACGGGACGCTCATGCCCTGCATCTCCCGTAAAGCCGCGAATAATCTCCTGATACGTCTCCGCTTGGAGGGTATCGTCGAGATCATGAGCAATCGGAACGGTATGCGTATAGAGCCACGTCACGCGGCTTGGCTTACTATCAAAGACACGCGATGGACCAACGCGGACAGGAATCCCCGCGAGCAGGCACAGAAGGGCAGGGCGGAGTTTGCGGTCGAACGAAATCGCAAGGTCAAACTTTCGCTGACGCAGTTCCTGTACCATTGCCCACATTTTCCCCATGGCGTTCTGCTTTGCCTTGTAGTCGAAGAGAATCACATCGTCGATGACGGGGTTATGCTCGATCACCTCGCGCACGATCGGGCGCGACAGCATCGTAATGCGCGCCTGTGGATACACCTTTTTGAGGAGGGCAATCGCGCTCGTCGTCAGGATGACATCACCGAGGTTCACCATGGCATAGACGAGAATATTACGATATTCTCTCACGGCTGCATGACCTCCCTCATGTGCGCAGCAATTTCTTCATCTATGGCATCGAGAAACGCAAATCGCCGCCGATAGACCGCACGCTTGCGCGTCGGTACTTCCTCCATCGTCTTGCGCGGATAGACGAGCGGGAGCTCATAGAAACGGGGATCGTCCGTCTCCCATCCGCCGACCTCCTCCCAGAATGCGCCAAAGTCCGTCTTGAGCTTACGGTCAAGGCGGACGTGGTTGTTGGCGTAGTAGCCTGCATTCGAGACAGCAAGCATGCGTTTTATGCCAAGTGCACGCGCCACTGTCTGCGTCATATAGAGGATCAGATTCTTCGTGCGGAAACGATGGGCGCGCTTCGTCATCTCACGGACGAAGTCCTGCGCGTTCTCCGTGTTCGGGCCCTGCATCGCCCCGATCACAAGCGTCGGCTGACCGCCCCTCTGCTCGATCCAGAAGATGATCTGATAGAGATGCTCCCCCTCCACGTCCATCATCACGGAGAGCAGCCCCTCCTTGCGCTGTCCGGGCTCAAACTTCAGGTATGCATGCCATGTCATATCTGTCTCGGACGCGCGCCAGATCTCGTATGCCGTATCGTAACCAAGCGATATAAATGGCGTATGTCCTAACTGCTGCTCAAGATAGGCATAATGCTCTTGGATGAGTTTCGCCCGTGTGTGCACCGTCGACCCTGCATAAAAAAAGGCGCGCGTCGCCTGTTCGAGAGGAAAGGGATTGCGCGCGTAGAGGGCACGCCGCACCTCTGTCTCTTGGAAGAACTCATAGAGCTCGCGCAGCTGCCGCCGATGCAGCAGTCCGCGTACCATAAAGACGAGCGCACGGTGGCGCTCACGCAAAATATGAAAACGATAGGCGCGATGCGCAACATCATAGAGCTCAGTGATCATATCGGCTCCCTGTCCTCATCTTCCCCTGCAGCAACGGCTGCGATGCGCGCGGCGAAACGTGATGGCGCATAAACTGCAGCGGCATCACTAAGCGCCTTATGCCATTGCGGCGCACGCACATCGTACTCATTAATAAAACGCTCCAGCGTTTTCCGAAGGGCGTCCATATCTCCGCTGGGAAACGTCTCCCCGATGGAGTATGCGGCAAACACCTCGGGATTCATATCGTCACTCGTAAGAACCGGCTTCTGAAAACCAATCGCCGTAAAGAGCATTGCACCCCAATGATACCGATACCGCGGGGCAGAGTACGGCAAAAGCAGTGCGTCAACTTCCATGATTGCACGCTGCCACTCGGCGCCGATCAGCCCACGATGCAGGAACGTAATGCCTTTTCCCTCGTAGCAGGAGATAATGCGCTCAAACTCTGCCGCATCCTCCTCGTGCATGGTCGATCCCTGCACGAGCAATTTGACGGGACGCGTATAATTCCCCGCCAGATATACTTTCAGAAGATCCTCAAGGCGTTTTTCTCGACGAAACTGACCAAAGAAGCCAATAATTATCGCTTCATCTGATCGTATTGGGGCATATTGTCCCTGCTCTACATCGCGCGGGACAAACGTCGGCGGCGGCATCAGGTGCACATTCGCTCTCCGTTCGCCAAAGAGCTCATCTCCAAACGTCAGCACGACGGGACGGATATTGGGATATTTCGCCAAAGCATCTGCCGCGCAAAAAAATTTGGGCGCCTCGCTTGGGTTGATGCCGTGCTGAATAAAGAGGATCGGAACGGGTGATCGGCGCAGAACGCTTCGACGCAGCGCGCGAAGATAACGATAGGTGGAGGTGGGAACAATCAGCGCATCAAACGCTCCCCCTGTGCCTCCTCATAGAGGGCGCGATACCAACCGAAGCGTCTGCGCTCCCGGCGGACAGAGAGGAGGAGTTTGCGAATCCCGCGCGCATTCGTATAGGAGACCGATGCACCTGGCAGATAGTGGACCTCCGTGTGGTAATCCATGCCAAAATGAAATCCCTCCGGCACGTAGAACATGACCTCATGTCCAAGTGCCCGCAGTTCCTCCGTAAGAATGCGGTCAAAGTCGAACCTCATGTCCTCCCGGCGTCATGATATTTCTCAAATATGGCGATCTTCATATACGTTCCTATCCCCGTTCATGGTCAAATCGTACAGCTTCACATACTTTGCCATCGTATAGAAGCCGTGAAACATGGCGAGAATAAATCCAAGCCGTCCATCGAGGAATCCGCGCTGCAGGATATAGTAGCGAAAAAAGGCAAACGGTGGGATCAAGGAGAATTTTCAGGAAGGACACGTGCCGCCCCTCTCTATGCTGCCGTTCCGCCATGAGCGTTGTATATTGATTGAACTTCTGAAAATACTGCGCCCAGCTCTCGTACGTATGGTGCAGGAGACTTCCCCCATACGCCGCACGGGGAGTTCAGACTCCGTGCGCTCGTGTACCAGCCCCGTCCAGTGTACCGCCTCGCGCGGAAAAAATCGCCGAGGATAGTCGGGGCGATGCCCGCCGCAACACATACGCTGTCCAAAGACGACGTTGATGCGTTTGATCTCGTACACAGCACGTACATCTGCCGCCATAATACGGCGCAGCTCCGCCTCTGTTCCCTCGTTCACGCGCTCATCCGCATCCACATAGAGAACCCAGTCCGCATCCGTCTGCGTCAGGGCAAAGTTCCGCTGCCCAGCAAAGTCCCCTGCAAGCGGGCGCACAAAAACACGTGCTCCCAATTCGCGCGCACGCTCTGCCGAGCCATCACTGCTCTCGTCATCGATCACAAGAATCTCATCGGCAAACGCCGCACTCCGAATGCACGCCTCGATATGATGCTCCTCATTGTGCGTGAGAATGATAACGGCAAGTTTCACCTGTCCGCCCCCTCTTCCTGCTGCGCCGATGCGATTGCCTCCCGCACGCAGTCCGCGAGGCTCCCGCTCACATAGCGTACGCCGCGCACCCCCGCCTGCTTTGCTGCCGTGACGTCACTCGCCGCATCGCCGACCATCAGCGATGCAGCGGGGTCAATCTCGTGTTCTGCCATTGCGCGCAGGAGCATCCCGGGCGCGGGTTTGCGGCAGTCACATGCCCGTGTATACGCCGGCACACGCCCCGCGGGATGATGCGGGCAGTAGTAGAACGCGTCGATACGCGCGCCCTGCCGCGCGAGCTCTGCATTCATCCAGTCGTGCAGACGATGCACCGCCGCCTCATCATAGTAGCCGCGCGCGATGCCGCTCTGGTTCGTGACGACGATGACGAGATAACCGTGCTCATTCGCCCAGCGGATCGCCTCGATGGCCCCCCTCCACCCACACGAAGTCCGCAGGCTCGTGGAGGTAGTGCACATCGACGTTGAGTGTGCCGTCGCGGTCGAAGAAGATCGCCTTATTCGGCATAGGAGAAATAGCCGCCCGCATTCAGGAAGTCGCAGTACTCCTTCACCGCCTGCTCCATCGGGGTGAAGCCGCCCGTGTAGCCCGCAGCGATCAGCGCAGCCGTATCCGCCTGTGTGTAGTTCTGATACTTGCCGCGCAGCACCTCGGGGAAGTCGCGATAGACGATCTGTCCCCTGCCGAGCGCGGCGATCACGGCACGCGCCGCCTCGTTGTACGTATGCGCTGTGCCCGTACCGCAGTTGTAGACACCGCTCTCCCCGCCATTTTCAAAGAAATGCAGGTTGACGCGCACGACGTCACCGACGTAGACGAAGTCGCGCCGCTGCTCGCCGTCCGCGATGCCGTCTGTCCCGCGGAAGAGACGCGCCTCTCCCATATCGAGAATCTGATGATAGAGCTGATAGAAGATCGACGCCATCTTGCCCTTGTGATGCTCCTGGGGACCATAGACGTTGAAGTAGCGCAGACCGACGATGGGGCTGCGCGCCTCGGGGATGACCTGTCGCACATAGCGATCGAATGCGAGCTTGGAGAACGCATAGGGATTGAGTGCGTCCTCACACGCATCCCCCTCGGTAAAGCCATGTGCCCCACCGCCGTACGTCGAGGCGGAGGAGGCGTAGAAGAACGGGATGCGCGCCCCCATCGCAAAGTGCAGGAGCGCCTTGGAGTACGCGTAGTTGACCTTCATCATATAGTTGACGTCATACTCCATCGTATCCGAGCATGCGCCCTCGTGGAAGATCGCGTCGATGTCCGTCCCGTCGAAGTCCCCCCTCCTCGACGAGGTGGAGAAAGTCGTCCTTGTGCTGATAGTCGATGAAATGGAGGCCGCGCAGATTCTTGTAGTTCTCGCCGTCCTCCAGATCGTCGACGATGAGGATGTCGCGATAGCCGCGCGCATTCAGTGCATGGACGATATTGCTGCCGATAAAGCCGGCACCGCCGGTAACGATAATCATAGATCTTCCCCTTCCTGCCGCTCAAGCACGTGGAGCAGTTCCTCACGGCTCACGGCATACGTACCGAGTTTCGAGACGACGACGCTCGCCGCAAGGTTGGCGAGTGCCGCGCCGTCCTCGGGCTTCAGCCCGCCTGCGAGGGCGAGCCCGAAGACAGCGATCACCGTGTCGCCCGCCCCCGAGACATCGAACACCTCCTGTGCGCGCGTCGGGATGTGGACGGCCGCCTGCCCGTGGATGAGCGAGATGCCCTTTGCCGAGCGCGTCAGGATGACGTTCTTCACGCCAAACTTGCGTATGGCATAGTGTGCCGCCCGCTCCGCCGCACCGTTCTCGTTGACGATCGGCTCTAGGAGGATCTCGTTGATCTCCTTCAGGTTCGGCGTCACATAGTCCGCCCCCCCTTGTACTTTGCCCACTGCGGTCCCTTCGGATCGACGATGACGGGGACGCCGTGATCGTGTGCCGCACGGATGATGTGCTGGCAGGCGTACTCCGTGCACGCGCCCTTGCCGTAGTCCGAGATGATGACGCAGTCCATGCTCTCGTTCAGCTTCTGATCAATGTAGGCGAGGTACTGCTCCGCGTCCGCACCGTCGATGGGCTTTACGTCCTCAAAGTCCAGCCGCAGCATCTGCTGATGCCCGCCGATGATGCGGATCTTCGTCGTCGTCGGACGCTCCGTATGGACGAGCCCCGCATAGTCAATGCCGCGCGATTTGAATTTATCCAGCAGGCTGTCGCAGTGCGCATCCCTGCCGACATAGCCCGCGATGCTGACGTTCGTCCCAAGGAGCGCCAGGTTGTGCGCGACGTTTGCCGCCCCGCCGAGCGTCTCGCGCGTCCCCGTCACGTGGGTGATCGGCACCGGCGCCTCGGGGGAGATACGCGTCACCTCGCCCGTATAATACTTGTCGAGCATGACATCGCCGACGACGAGGATGTTGCTGCGCGCGCTCTTTTCGGCAACGACGCTGCGGATTTTTTCCATATCCATGAAAATGCTCCTATCTGCTCTGCGGTAAACTCGAACGAACGACCCGCCCTGCCGCCCCGCGTGGTGCGAGGGCAAAATGCCCGTCTGCCATCTCCACCACACGCGTCTCAAAATCCGTCGGTGCGGGCAGTTCGCACGCGGGACGCTCGCCCTCCTCGCGCAGGATCTGATCGGCATACTGCAAAATGAGGGCCGGCGGCATCCGCTTCATGCACATCATGTGCTCCTCTCCTGCGAGCGGGCACTCGTGGATGCGGCACGGATGACACGAGACGGGCGCACGGACGGAGATGCTCCGTGCATCGTAGGGGTAGAACCCGGGAATCGGCGACGAGCCGAACATACAGATCACGGGGACGTGCATTGCAACGCCAACGTGCATTGGCCCGGAGTCCGTCGTGATGAAAAGGATGCAGCGGGAGAGGGAGTCCCGCGAGCACGCCGAGGCTGACCTTCCCCGTAAAGATATGGAGGTGCGGATGCTCGCGTTCCTCCATGCGGGCACGGCATTCCTCCACCATCTCCATATCCATCGGGCCGCCCATGACGGCGATGTGATAGCCGCGTCGGAGATAGGTGTCAGCCACGACGGCGAAGTACGCATCAATCCATCGCTTGGTCGCCCAGCTCGCGCCGATGTTGATGGCGATCACCTTGTCGGTCGGAGCAAAATGCGCCTGCCAGAGCCGCTCTGCCTCCTCCTTCGCCGCGGGCGGAATCCACATCTCGAGCCCCGCCGTCCCATCTGCATTGAGTACGCCCGCCGCGCGCAGTGCCGCATAGTGCGAGTGCACCTCGTGCATCACTTGATTCTGACTCGGGCTGACATGGTCGAAGGCGAGTGCGAAGCCCGGCTTTGCATAGCCGACGATGCACCGTCCGCCGCTGAGCGCAGCGAGTGCTGAGGAGCGCTCGTTGCGGTGGAGATTGATGACGAGATCGTAGTGGTTTTTCCGCAGGCGCATTGCATAGCGCAGGATGCCGAGAATACCGCCGTCTGCGCCCTTTTTGTCAATCAGGAGGCATTCGTCGAGATGCTCGTTCGCGGCGACGACATCCGCGAGCTTCTTGTCTGCGAGGAGCGTGATGCGCGCCGCAGGGTACTGCTGACGCAGGGCGGCCAGCACGGGCGTGCCGAGCATGAGATCGCCGAGGTGCATGAGGTGGATGACGAGAATGTTTTGATACAACTCTTTCCCCTCCGATGTCCGTTCGTCAGTCATGGCACGACAGCACGCAGAACAGCCGTAATCTTCTTCTCCGCCTCATCCACCGTGATCGCCGCAAGGCAGTTGAGCCCCTTCGGGCAGGCGCGTTTCCAGCAGCCGCGGCAGGAGCGGTCCACCTCGATGGCATTCTCCTGCTGCCCGTATGGACCGTTGCGGTTCGCATCCGTTGGCCCCATCAGCATAACGGTCGGCCGTCCGAGCCCCGCTGCGAGATGTACGGGCCCCGTATCGCCGCCGAGGACGAGCGCGGCACGCGTAAAGAGATGTGCGAGCTGCTTGAGGTTTGTCCGCCCGACGAGATTTACGGGCGGGATCCGCGCCGCCGCCATGATGTCGGCGGCAATCGTCGCATCAAGATGCCCCCCGCCAACGAGCACGGGAACGATATGCGCCTCATAGAGACGGTCGCCGAGCGCGGCGAAGTGCTCCGCCGGCCAGCGCTTGTTCGGCCAGTTCGCCCCGACGGCAAAGGCGACAAACGTCCGCCCCTCCGGCACGCCCTCGCGCTGCAGCAGTATCTCCGCCGCCATGCGGTCACGATCCGATACGGTGATGGGAAAGCGCACTGCATCCACGCGGCAGCCGATGGCACGTGCTACATCGAGATAGCGCTCGACGATGTGTCCGTGTGCGTGCGGCCCGCGCACAGGGCGGCTCACACGGTCCGCTCCCTCGCGCATATTCGCCGTGCCGACGCGCTCCCTCGCTCCCGCCGTATAGACGATCGCTGCCGACTTGAAGAGCCCCTGCAGATCGAGCGAGACATCATAGCGGCGCGCGCGCAGGCGTCGGCGCAGGGGCGGATATTCACGGAGGAATCCGCCGATGCTGCGGAACTTCGCCTTTTCAAAGAGGATGAGCTCATCGATGTACGGATTTCCCTCAAGCAGAGGATAGGCGGGCGGCTCGACCACCCACGTCAGATGTGCATCGGGATAGGTCTCCTTGATGGCATAGGAAACGGGCAGCGCATGAATCACATCGCCGATCGCACTGAGTTTGACGACCAAGATATTCTTCATGGACTGCCCTCCTTTCTTTCGCCATATTTTCGCGCATACGCAACATGTCCGTTGCAGCCGATACAGTGTGATTCCCTGAGCGAATCCTAGAGAAGCAAACGGCGCAGAGCGTGCGACCCGCCCCCCTGCGGATTTCTATCGTTCAAGCGAAGCGCGTTAAGGAATCCGCAGGTATTTAGGCGGACGAGCACGCGCCCGTTTGCGTAACGAGGCATTCGCGATGGGAATCGTACGGCATCACGGTATGTGCGATTACCCGCGCCCCGCCTTCTCGATAATCCCCGTCGTGGACTTCCCCGCGACGAGCGGGATAAAGGCGACCTCGCCGCCGTACGCCTCGACGATGCGTGCCTCGGGCAGCGTCTCGCGCGTGTAGTCGCCGCCCTTGACGTAGACCGCAGGGCGCACCTTTGCGATCAGGATCTCCGCCGTATCCTCGCCGAAGATCACCACCGCATCGACAGCGGCGAGTGCCCCGACGACCTCCGCGCGATCCTGCTCATTGTTGATGGGGCGCGACGATCCCTTGAGCCGCCGCACAGAGGCGTCGCTGTTCAGCCCGAGGATGAGCACATCCCCCCTGCGCACGCGCCGCCGCTAGGTAGCGCACATGCCCCGCATGGAGGATGTCAAAGCAGCCGTTGGTAAAGACGACGCGCGCACCTGCCGCACGCAGCGCCGCCGCGTATGCCTCGATGTGTTCATCAGGAATGAGCATGAGCGTCTCCTTCCGCTGTCAGTGCCGCATGCAGCTCCGCCCATGCCACCGTCGCCGTCCCGCGTTTCCGCACGGCAATCCCCGACGCCGTATTGCTGAGCCGCGCCGCCGTCACGGGATTCACGCCTGCCGCAAGAGCGAGTGCCATCACGGCAACGCACGTATCGCCCGCACCGGAGACATCGAAGATCTCACTGTGGTCGCTCACGGAGATATCCGTCGCCGACCCATCTGCGAGAAAGAGCGTCATACCGTCCGCCCCGCGCGTGATGAGCACGCCGTCCGCCGAGAGCCGTGTGAGGAGCTCACGCCCCGCCGCATGGATGTCTGCCGCCGAGCGGAGCGCGCGCCCGAGTGCCGCCGCGAGCTCTGCGTCGTTCTGCTTGACGTAGCCGATGCCCGCATAGCTGAGGATGTCATAGCGCGCATCCACGATGCTCGGAATCCCCGCCGCACGTGCCGCATCAATCACCGTACGGCGCACGCGCGCCGTCACCGTGCCCGACCCATAGTCGGAGAGCACCACCGCGCACACCTGCGGGAGGAGGCGCGTGATCTCCGTAAGGAGACGCTCCTCCACCGCTGTCGCAAGCGGCGTATGCCACTCACGGTCAACGCGTACGATCTGCTGGCTGACCGTCGCGCGCCCGCCCGCAATGATGCGCGTTTTCGTGATGGTCGGACGCGCCGCGTCGCGAACAAATCCCGCCGTATCGACGGCGTTTTCCCCGAGCACGGCGCAGAGCGCATCGCCGCCCGCATCCGTCCCGCAGACGCCGACGGCATACGAACGTCCGCCGAGCGTTGCCGCATTATTCGCCACGTTCGCCGCACCGCCCGCCACGACGCGCTCCTCCCGCTGCTCCAGAACGAGCACGGGTGCCTCACGCGAGATGCGTGAGATCGTCCCGTCGAGATAGACATCCGCCACCATATCCCCGATGATGAGCACAGGGGCGTTCTTCAGGCGCTCCAGTGCATTTACCATGGCGTGAACTCCCATTTGATCTTCCACGTATTCTGCTTCGAGCGGTAGCGCAGAATGATCTGCGAGCAGTGCAGGTCGTGGAACCAGTAGTAGTCCACATCCGTCCACGCGCGCGGCTCGACGGCATACTTCGTGCCGACGGCGATGCGGTCACGTTCGCCGAGGCGGTAGCTCAGCCCGCCCATAAAGACCTTGGAGTAGTCCTCCTCGTTATAGGAGAAAAGAGCATTCTCTTTGGAGCTTCTGGAATAGATCCCGCCGATATACGCGGCAAAGCGGTCATCAAATTGTTTGGTCAGGAATGCGCTGGCACTGAGTCCCTGCAGGCGTGAATGATCGTAGCTCTCACGCGTCACGGAGTAGCCCGCCGCGAGATCGAGTCCATAGCCGTGAAATTTTATGGTGTCACGTACAAGGGAAATGCCGTACTTAAAGTGGTTGCTGTGAACGCCGCTCCCATACCAGCGTCCATACTCGGAATAGAGATTGTAAGTGATCGGCGAATGTCCGATTCGCCGCCCGTAGCCAAGGCTGAGCGACGGCATCTTTTTGACCCACTCGTTGTCGCCGTCCTCAAAGACGCCGTAGGTCAGCGCGGCACTCGCATGTCGGTTCGTCCAACTGAGATCATAAGAGCTGCGCCAGCCGCGCTTCGTCGTCACATGGACATTTGCTCCGACAGTCACGCGCGGGGCAACATTCTGCTCAAACCGCTGTTCCAACCAGAGCCCGTCGTCACTGTCATAGCCCGCGCGTGGGAAATTGTTCTGCATCGGGTGCGAGGCATCGACCTCATGCCGCTTTTTCGTGAAGATCACCTTGTTCTTTACCCAGAACTTCACGTTGTGCAGGATGAGTCGATCGCCGGGATAGAGCTCCGCCACCTCCGAGCTGAGATGGTAGTCAGGGCTTTTCGCCCCGCACTTCGTCTGCGTACCGTCATAGACAACGATCTTGTCGGGGTAGAACTCAAAGCGCTTCCCCGTCATATAGTAAGCGCCGACCTTGCCGTCCGCCCGTTCCATCGTGCCCGTATGTTTCTGATAGTTGTAGTTGATGTGGTAGCCGTCGAGCGTCACGCGCGACGTCCCCTCCGTCAGCTGCAACACATGTGCGCGATCCGGCACGGACACGTCGCCGCACACCGTATTGCCCGCCACATAGTCCCCCCTGAAAGCGACGCTCCTCCAGCTGGACAATATCCACATGTCCCTTCGCCGTAAAGTCGCCCGTACGCTCGTCATACGTCAGGTCATCGCCCTCAAACGCGATCGGAGAGGGCTGATCTGCCGCCACAGGGTGACGCAGATGCTCCCGCATCGCTGTCACGTCAGCGAGCAGCTTCTCCTGCTCCGGCGTGAGGCGATTGGCACGCTCCGCACGCCGCTGATTTTCGATAAAATCTAGGCGCTCAATCCCCGTATCCGAGTCCGCGCTGTACGCCGCGTGCGCCGCCCCCGGAAAAAGTGCACAGGCGGCGGTCAGTGCGAGCAGAATACGGATGGTGTGGGCTGTACTCATCGGCGCGTTCTCCTGTCCTTTAAAAGTGATTTGACGTTCTTATACTACATCATAAACGGAATTTTCGCAACTGAAAAGAGCGCACGCGCCCTGCTCGTTCTGTGGGAAACGCCGCGACAGGAAATTACGCTGTATCCCCCCCACGCGGGCAAAAATCTACACCAATCCGAAAAACTTCATTTTATCCATACTTCCATAGGATTTGACGCGTAAAAATTTTTCCTCTATAATAGAGCAAAATCAGAGAGAAAGACGGGAACGGAAGGAGTCCTGCGGATGCGGCGCATTGTAGTGTGTGGATTTTGGGCGGTGCTGATCGGCCTTTTCGCTGGCCTTGGCAGCGGCGAAGCGGCAGAGGATATGCGCTTTGTCGACGCGAACGGCGATACGGGCTACTACGTGGATGCCGCGAGCGTCACGCGACTCTCGGACGTCGAGCGTGAGGCAGGTGTTGCCGTGGTCAAGGCAATGGAAAACCGTCGCCTCCTCTACCGCATCCGATTCAATCGGCAGATGCGCACCTACCAGATTCTCTCCGGTCAGGTTGGGGTCTACGACACGAAGGAGGTACTGCGCACGACGCCGGGCATGGCAGCGCCACAGGTCTACACGCCCACCTCGCCGATGCAGAGCATCGAGGACTTTATCGAAGAACTGCTCGCAAAGCAGAAGACGACACCATAAGGAGGATGAATCCATGCGACAGAAAATCTGCGCTCTCATGCTGACACTCGCTCTGGCGCTCACGTCCATCGGCACGGCATTTGCCGCGGAGCCGCCAAACGCCGTCCAGTCGAAGCTTGCCCTCATCGAGCAGGACACTATGGACGCGAGCAGACCGGCGCGCTCATCGACCGCATCAACCGCCTCGAGCGCGACTACGATGGCAAGCACCGCAGCGGCAGCCTCATGGCGCGCATCGACGCACTCTACGAGGAGATCTACACGAACAGCGCATCGCCGTCCGTCCTGATGGATCTCAACGCCATCGAGTGGAACATCAACCATGAGACGAGCATGCGCTCCGTGCAGGAACGCGTCGGTGCGCTCGAGACATCGCTCCTCGGCAAGAACGCCGAAGGGACGTTCAAAAAGCGTATCGCTGCGCTCTCCACGGCATCCTTCGGACGTGCGGAGATCCCCGTGACTCCCGTCACCGTTCCCGCCGACACGCTCATCAAGGTTGCGCTTGTAACGCCCGTCAACGCGAAGGAACTCAAGGTCGGCGATACGATCGAATATCAGGTCGCCGACGATGTATTCGTGAACGACGTGCTCGTCTTTACGAAGGGCTCACGCGGCGAGGGCACGGTCACGAAGGTGCGCCAAGCGCGCAACTTCGGCCGCAACGCACAGGTCGAGATCGACTTTAAGGAGACCAAGGCACTCGACGGCACGTACGTGACGACCTTCATCGGTGAGGAGTCAAAGAAGGAGATGACCCATCTCGCCATGGCAGCCGGTGCATCCCTCGCAGGCATTGCCGTTCTCGGTCCCATCGGCGTTGTCGCGGGTGCGTTCGTCCACGGCAAGAACGTCGACCTCCCCGCCGGCACGGAGCTCTACATCCAGACACAGCACGAGACGACCCTCTTCGGCGTGCAGACCACCTACGACAGCGCGGCACCGTTCCAGCGCGACGCAGAGACACCTGCAGCCAAGACAGACAGCACAAACGATCAGAGCGTCTACCACGATGCGGCGTAACACGCGACATCATAAAAGCCCCCATGGCAGTGCCATGGGGGCTTTCTACTGCAATCAACGGATCCGTCAGCGGATGAAGAATCCTGCGAGCTTCATGTTCTGGTCGTAGCTAAGACGGTAGACCACAGCCGTCGCCTTGTAGCCGACAGCGATCTCGCAGACCGCAAACCACGCATTATTCTCCTTGCCGGCCGTCATGTACGGCTTGCCGACGGAGACGCGTGCGCCCCAGTCCTGTGCGAACTGAGCCTTTGCCTCTTTCAGCTGATCGGCCGAGAGATGCGCCTTCAGATCGGCGGTCGCCTCATTCTGCAGGCCTGCGATATCTCCCTTTTCGAAGCGGTCAATCGTCGCCATCATGTGCTGCTGGACGACATCCCCTGGAACGGTGCCTGCTCCTCCTGCGCCTGTGCCGCGGGAGCATCCGCCGCATAGACCGCCGGTGCGGCAACAAAGGCGCTGCCCGCAACGAGCGCGGCAGCAAGGAAACGGGAAAGGGTACGAGACTTCATAAAAACGTCCTCCTTCTAGTAGGCATCCCCCTACTTTACACAGGAAAAACAAGCGAGCGATTCCACGCACTCCACAGAGACCTCCGCATAGAGCGCACGCAGGCGCTCCGTCAGGCTCTCCCGGGTGTCATACGGCGGCGTAAAGAATCCCATGCGCGTGTAGAGCTGCGTCACGACGAAGTCCGTCCGCGCATTCTCCCCCAGGACAAACACCGACCCCGTCAGACGTCCGCCGGGACGCAGTACGCGGTGTACCTCGCTCCATGCCGCTTCCTTGTCGGGAAACGCATGAAACCCATTGATCGAAACCGCCGCATCGAACGCAGCGTCGTCGAACGTCAAATGCCCGACGTCCCCCTCGGTAAAGGTGACGTTCCGAATGCCGAGTGCCTCCGCACGCGCACGCGCCGCCGCAAGCATCGCGGGCGCGTAGTCGAGACAGGTGATGTCCGCCTCCGGGAGCTCCGCATAGATGGGCAGCGAGAGACATCCCGTCCCGACGGGTACCTCGAGCAGCCGCCCTGCAAAGCCCTCGTGTGCCGCACGCAGCGCAAGCGTCACATAACGGCGCACGCCGCTGCGATCCAGCCCCCACACGAGCCGTGAGACCAGCTTCCCCGACCACGTCGAGTACGTCATCATTCCGTCATAGAGGCTCGCGAGCCGCCCGACCGAGCAGTACGCTCCGCGTATCTTCTCGTAGCGGCACAGTTCCTCGTCCATCATGGCATCCTTTCTCCGATCCGATCACAATTTATTCTAACACAAAAAAATGACGGTTTCAATGACCGAAAAATCTTGTGCGGCACGCCAAATTAGGGAAGCACGGATACATTCAACACTGCCATCATCACTCAACCCCCACACATCTTGCAGTTTTTGAAATACATGTACCATAATAACCTCCACTTCATTTTGCTCCTTTCCCCGCATAGAAAAAGCGCACATCATACGGCGCGTGCATAGGCGATTGCCTCCGCCGAAAGTTCATCGCCCGGCGCAGTCTTCATCCCCTTTTGCTCCCCCTCCTGATAGTATGCGCCGAGCACCGCCGCCTTGCGCATGAGTGGATCGGCCTTGGGGAACGGCGTAAGTGTCCATTCGCCAAACTGCTTGGCTTTCTGGTACGCTGTCCCTGCGCGTCCGCCGCGCCGCTGCGTATAGCCGCCGTTGTCGGCGGTCATGTTGATGTCCTCAAGGAGCCCGGAGGCTTCGATGATCTTCTCATCCATCGCCGATGGATTGAGGGCTCTTTTCAGCCCCTTTGCCGCATAGCCATAGTCGTTCAGTGCCGCGCCTACGTTGATGAACTGCGAGAAATTGACCGCCGCCGAGGCAAAGTTAAAGAGCCCCAGCTTTGTGATGGCGTTCCATGTGGAGAGTTCCCCGTTGAGGGCGAGTGCAACGCGGTCGCCGTAGCTGTCTGAAATACGCTTGCCGAGCCATGTTCCCTTGATGAGATCGTTCAGCCATACCTCCACGCCGCGCGGATTGCCGTTCACATCGTTGATGAGGTCTTTGCAGTACCGCGCTGTCATGTTCTTTGTGTCGCTGTCAAATGCACCGAAACACCGCTCATAGAGACTGATCGCATCGGGCATGAAGTCCTCCATGACGATGTAGCGGGACTGTTGCACGAAGGTAAATTTATCTTTGTGCAACAGTCCATCTTTTCGTATAGGGGCAGATCGGCGAAACAACGGTAACGAAAACTTGCACCTCTACAGAAATAGGGCACACGAATAAGGACGATTGCAATGCTCGCCCCTTATTCGGGTGCCCTTATTGGTTTATTTCCGACGTCTTCTTATGCCGCGGCTCTCAATGGTACCAGATGCCGCTCCAACGTGCCGCCCTGTATCTTTTGGTGCAGTTTGAAGACGTTGTGTGCCAATGCCAGCAGAATCGTCTCACCCAAGACATTCGCCCGCCCCTCGGCGCACTGGTAGACATCCTCCGCCGCAAGGTAGGTCATGTTCTCCCGCCGCCCGATGTCCTGCTTCCATTTGCGCTTCTTGCCCACTTCGTAGTTGTTCGGCTTGATGTAGGAGGTCTGTCCCTTTCCCTCAAATACAGGTAGTTCTCCTCACTCTCATATCCTGCATCGGCGACGAGTTTCCGGCTCCTTTTCCCGATGTGTGCGTGAAAATCCTCCAAAAATGGGATGAGTGTCCGTGTATCTGTCGGGTTCGGGTAAATCCCTGCCCATACAATAAAGGATGCCTCCACACCATATTGCAGATTATATGCCGGCTTTAAGGAAGCACTGATAAATTCGGTACAACCATCTTGACGCATCTTTTTTGCCCGCACCTCGGCGGAAAATCCTCCACAGAGCACCACTCTGCGTCCGGTTTTCCACCTCGTTCGGACGAAAAAATCTACGCCAATCTAGCAGACCTCATTTTATCAGTGATTCCTTAACTGCCCGTTCTTCATGGCATCTTCTTTCATCCGCATAAAGGTTGCCTCATCGTCCGTCTTGGAAAAGCTGTTGCGATCCCCGCAGATGTGCAGTTTCTTTGTGTAGTCCTTCAGACGAGTGATGTACGCGTCCAGTGTCTCTATGGTACGTTGGAGCACGGTCTTTCGTTTTCCACTTCCGTAAACGAAGATGATGCTTTGCTCTCTTTGGATGCGTTTCAAACATCGGCACAGACGTTTCAGATTGAGGCTGCTGCACGTTGGTTTCGTGCAACAGCCCCTTTGTTATATTTTCAAACAAACGATTGCATTTATCTCAAACCCATAGTATCATATACAATGAATTATACTTCATGGGAGGTGATCGATATGGCAACAGCAGATCAAATAAAAAGTCTTGTAAAGGCATACGTTGACCATGACGATGCGCGGTTCAAGACCATTGTACTCCAAATCGCCGCCCATGAGGCAAAGCTCGGTCATGATACCGTTGCGCGCGAGCTTAAGACACAGATCGATAAACTGGGGAAACGAGTGGCTAGTATTGTTCAGCTCACACCACAAAATCCCATGCTGCTATTATCACTACCCAAACATGATCTATCAGAGCTCATTGTTCCGGACGAAATGTCCGAAAAGATTCAACGCATTCTGAAGGAATATCGCAATCGGAGCAAACTTCATTCCTACGGTTTGATGAACCGACGTAAAATCTTAATCGAGGGGCAGCCTGGGACTGGGAAGACCTTCACCGCCTCGGTCATTGCCTCGGAACTATCTCTCCCGCTCTATACCGTGCAAATGGATAAGCTTGTCACCAAGTTTATGGGAGAGACCAGCGCAAAACTACGTCAAATATTCGACAGCATCAACACGCTCACCGGAGTGTATTTTTTTGATGAGTTTGATGCTATTGGAGCGGATCGCAGTCTCGACAATGAGGTCGGGGAAATGCGTCGCATCCTAAATTCCTTCCTCCAATTCATCGATCAGGACACATCTGACAGCATCATCATTGCAGCAACGAACAATCGGAAGCTGCTAGATCAGGCTCTGTTCCGCCGCTTCGACGATGTACTGCACTACACACTTCCATCCGAAACGAAATCCGTCGCCTTCTGAAATGCAAACTGATCAACTATGATAAGCATTTCAAAATAACAAAAACACTGATCCACGCCGCCGACGGTCTCAATCATGCCGAGATCGTCAAAATCTGTGACGACGCGATAAAGGCCTCCATCCTATCAGATCAACCCTTGAGCGCAAAACAGATTGCATATCTACTGCAGGAAAGGAAAAACATCTATTCCTATAAGGAGGCGTAAACCAAATGGCAGTCGACAAAAAGAATATTTTTCTATCCCATACGGCTGCGCCATATCCATATTCCTCTGATTCCCATTCTGTGAAAAAGAATTATCCGCAACGGGATCCGGCGGCTCACGCCGCCTATATTCAGCGAAAATTATCCGAAGCCTATGCTGCTCATAAACTTACACAGAGTCAAGTCGCAGCGATTCGATATAAGGACGGAATTTACCTCGAGGTATCCGGCGCTGCCGGGCACGATTTGATATCCCATGGATTGGAAAGCCGCAGACAGGGAATCCGTCTCGTCAATATGCGAACAGATCCTGAAACGAACACAGAAAAAGCGATTGTCTACATCCCCAAAGGCAAAGAATCCTATCTCGTCAAAAAAATCGAACGCTATGCCAATGAAAAAACAGCAACAAACCATCCCAAATATGATGAATTAGTCAGCAGTATTGAGGACATCCGATTAGCCCTGTTCAAATCCTTTTGGTTCGATTCCCACACGATGTTCCCGGATGAAGAACCCGTATGGTGTGAGCTTTGGCTCCGTTTTGACGAGCGGGATGAGACCATCAAAACTTGCGACAAAGTCGAAGATGCCTTTACCTCCGTGTGTCAGTCACTCAACATCCCGATTGACAAGAATCGTATCGTATTCCCCGAACGCCTCGTAAAACTCATATATACAAATGCCAACGGTCTAAGAGCACTCGTCGAGAGCTGCTCTTTTATCGCCGAAATGCATCGTGCCCCCGAGCCCACATCCTTCTTTACAGATCTGTCAAATCCCGAGCAAACAGACTGGTCAGACGAACTGTTATCCCGCACGACATTTGAACGCGGAAATGTTGCCGTATGTCTCTTAGATACAGGTCTAAACGCGGCACATCCATTATTAGCACCGGCTACGGATACAGGCCATATCCAATCCGTTACCCCCCTCATGGAGAGCAAACGATCATCAAGGACATGGCACCGAGATGGCGGGCGTTTCGCTCTACTATGACTTGAAACAAGCCCTGATCTCAAACTCTCCGCTAAATATCACTCACGAAATCGAATCCGTAAAAATATTACCGCCGACAGGAGAAAATCCACCCGAACTATACGGAGCCATAACAGCGCAGGCCGTCGCGCGTGCCGAAATCGCGAATCCAACGGCGAAACGTGTCGTATGTATGGCAGTAACAGCACCCGCCCATAACACCCGAGACGGAAGTCCGACATCTTGGTCTGCCGCAATCGACAACATCACATCCGGCGCAGAGGAAGATGACGAAAAACGTCTCTTTGTGATCAGTGCCGGAAATGTGCATCCAAATGAGTTCTATTCAAGCCCATACCCGGAGGCAAACAGATTGCACAGTGTCGAGAGTCCAGGACAATCTTGGAACGCCATCACCGTCGGTGCCTATGCTGATAACAGCAGGATTGAAAATCCTATTTTTCACGGATTCACGCCCCTTGCTCAGGCAGGAGAACTATCCCCCTACAGCGCAACATCTCGAACGTGGAACAAGCGCTGGCCGATAAAGCCAGAAGTACTATTTAATGGTGGAAATGTCGGTGCCAATGGAACGGACTACGATGTCCACCCTGACCTTTCGCTGCTGACAACAAATTATCAGCCGCTCACAAAGCTGTTTTCCACCATCTGTGCAACGAGTGCCGCCACAGCACAGACCGCACATTTCTGTGCGCAGCTGCTCAACGAATATCCCGATATCTGGCCGGAAACCGTTCGTGCCCTGATGATCCACTCCGCCCGTTGGACGCAGGAAATGAAAGCGCAATTTTGCACCGATGACAGCAAGAGCAAAGGAAGACGTGATCTCCTGCGCACGTGCGGCTATGGCATCCCAAACCTCGCTAAGGCAATCCAGTGCATGAACAACAGTGTCAACATGGTGATCCAGGGAGAACTGCAGCCCTTTGACAAGAAAGTATGCACGAGATGCACCTGCATACCCTTCCTTGGCCAAAAGAAGTTCTGGAAGAGCTAGGCGAAACCCCTGTTACATTGAAATTGACCCTGTCCTACTTTATCGAACCGGGGCCGGGCGAGGTCGGTTGGAAGGACAAATATCGCTATCCGTCCTGTGGACTTCGTTTCGATGTCATCAACTCCAATGAAACCGAAGAGGACTTCAAAAAGCGCATCAACATGAAGATGCGCGGCGAAGATAAAAAAGACAAAGGCGATGGATCAAGCGGCAGTGACCGCTGGTACTTAGGCTCAAACAATCGTGATGTCGGCTCCATCCACTCTGACTTTTGCGAACTCAGTGCCGTAGAGTTATCCGGCTGTAACCTCATCGCAGTGTACCCCGTTGTCGGATGGTGGAGAGAACGCGATTATCTGAAGCGTTATGACAAGAGCGTTCGATATTCGCTTGTCGTCTCCCTATCCACACCGAGCACAGACGTAGATTTATATACACCTATTATCACGCAGATTACTCCTGTGATTGAGATTCCAATACCAACGCAAAGTTCCTCATAAAGATTATGGCACCTATCCCGTGTACGGATAGGTGCCATCGTCTTTTCAGTTCAACATACTCTTCCGAATTTCGCCCGCCTCACGTCCGCTCACGTTCAAAGCGATATTCCTGTGCGGCATCGGGGTGCTTTATACGATCCACCGGACTCATAAACATTGAGAGTGGACGCGCATACATGGCGTACGATCCATAGAGAGCTTGATAGACGACAAGCATCTCGCCCGTCTCTGTATGCTCCGCCACGGTTTCAATGCGGTAGAGATGATCCTCCTTGAAATGCCGCCAAATCTCGCCATGCTTCGGATGTTCGCGCGTCACTGTTCTTCATGTCCTTTCCGGAAAAATCATTGATGAGATCAGTCGCTGTACTAATGTATTGCCGTTGAAATACAAAATAAATACCACAAGCAATAAAGACAGTAATCCCAAAACTAACCTGCGTTCGGTTGACTTCAAATTTTTCTTTGACGAACGAAATAATCTCTGTGATCTGGTTTCCCGCCAGACCAATCATTAGTCCCAATACGACAACGATCCAAAACGTACGCTCTGCATCCTTAATGCGTTGTGCCATTTTTTCATGACGCTCTTTTTCTATGCGTTCTCGTTGTAATTCGAGTGCTTTATTTTCAATCTTTGTAGCTTCTTGCTCAACAATTTCCTGAGTAATCCTATTTTCTAATTGCTCTATCGCCAGTTTCTTAAGCTTTGGAGATCCCTCTTGGGTAGAAAGATATTCTGTTAAGGTGTCATGTAGTGTTGACATACTATTTCCCCGTCAACTTTCTAATCATTTCATCGACTTCTTTTTTCTCTTCCTCACTTAACTCATCCAATCTCGGGGAAATAAATTGATCCTCTTCTTGATATTTGGCATCCTTTTTTCTGTCGTAGAGTTTTGATTCTGTGATTGTTCCGCATACTTCCTCGAAAACCATCTGCCCAATGGTCAGGTCAGGGTAAATGTCAATGATATTAGGTGTCGCATTGTAGAGTCCAAGATATAAATATCCGGCAAAATTAGGATTCATATGTTGGGCAGACAAAAGGAGCCCGATTTTCGTGAATGTTGTGCGAGAACGAATATGTGCCGTCAGATTTGCCGGGATATGAAATTTTTCTCGTGTTTTCACAAGAATATACTCCCCCGGCTTGATGTGATACCCCTTAGATATATTTACTTCCCTTGTAGCAAGACGAATCTGCTCGTTATTTCTCAAATCAACGGGGCGATTGAGCAACTGATATGCAACAACAATATCTCCGGATGAGATATCATAGGAAACCGCCTGCAAACGGTCTTCTTCAAACGGCGTTAGGAGCTGTTCTGTTTCAACCAATGCTCTGATCTCATTATCTGACAACACCATAATAAACACTCCTATGCAGCAACTATATGAATATATCGATTATAGTCCTTTATATCTTTGTTGTCAAAATCACCTCACTCCTCAAACCCCGCATCCTTCGCACCGAGTGTGCGTGCATTCTCGGAGACGGTGCGGATGGTCTGGGGGGGGGGAGAAGCCTGCATCACTTTCGGCCTCCACTTCGAGGGAGATGGTGACGCGTGTGCCGTCCTCGAAGGTGAGGTGGCGGATGATCTCTTCGACGTAGTTCTGAACGTCGCGGTTGATGCGGGTCGTATCGAGTGCGGCAGAGAGGAAGAAGCGCCGTTTTTTCGCAGGTGCAGGAGCGGACGCCGCAGGCATGGGACGTCCATACGGCGATGTGCCATCCGCCACACTCCCATGCGCAGTATCGGCGGAGCCGAGCGAGCCACCCGTCAGGTCGCCCTGCCCATTGCCGCTATAGGGGGTGACCGTGTGGTCTCTGCCCGATGCCGCAGCATCCATCTCCGCCTGACGCTTTGCTGCATCCTCGGCAAGCTGTTTTTGCGCGACCGCCATCTTCACGAGGAGTGCGGACTTATCGACGTGTGAAACCGAACGGTTGAACATCAGGTCAATATAGCGTGTGCTGTCAAATCCCGCTGCAAGGGCAAAGTATTGATCGGAGTTCACACCCTCGCGAATCGCCTGCATGAGCACCTCCTCCGAGGCAATGCGCGGAAGATAGCAATAGGTGCACAGCTGCTCCCACAGTGTCTTGACCGGCAGATGATCGGAGGATGCCCACAGCAGACTGTCCAGCTCCATCTTCAGCAGCATGGGTGCCCAGCGCGAAATGACCGCCTCATCCGTCCGTGCCTTCTTCGCCGCCTTCGTCACAATGCTCTCATCGCCGCCGATACGCGGCATCTCCCACTGAACGGTTTTCACATCCGCCGTCTTATCCACGTACGGGATCAACAGCCAGCAATACGCCTCCCGCAGATGGACATCTACTGTATCATGCACTGCACGCAGACTGCTCTCCGTCTCACGGTTCTGCGCGGCATCGAGATTCAGCGACTCACGGTCATTCTGAATCGACTGCCACGCGAGATAGAGGCGGACATCCTGCTGCAAATCATTCATCAGACCCGCGTCCGCTGCGACAAAGAGAAGCATATTGCGATAGATGCGCGGCGTATTGCTCCCGCGGTTGTTCAAAACATCCACTGCCGCCGTCATCGCGGCACTGTCCGCCTTGTTCACCGTATGCGTCTCCGTCGGACGCAGGAGAACGAGCCGTGCCGCCTGCTCATCCGGTACATCCAGAGAGGACGCGGGGCAGATATGGAGTCCCGCAAACGGGGACTCCTTTTTGCATTTGCGCAGACGCATCTCGATCTCACGCACGACATCGGCATCTGCGATCTGAGAGGCACGATCCGTCACCGTCTTGCGCAGCGTCGGACGCGTGTCGTACCAGTAGCGACTGCGCGACGGATTGGTATAGAGATACGAGAGCGAAGTCTCGAGCGTACTCAGCGCATCCTTAAACACAGAGATATTCTCGCCGGGCTGAACGACACCGAGCGAGATACGGGCAGACTCGATGCCGCGTACTGACTGCGCACGCACGCTCGGTGCAGATCCGAGCATGATCGTACGCGCCACACGCCGCGCCGCTAGGAACTTGCCGAGGCGCGCATTCTCCTGATCCTTCTTATAGGGGGTCGCCTTCTTGCCGTCCACCTCGCTGTCCACGAGTGCTATCCACCCGTCGGGCAGATAGCGTGTCAACTCGTCGCGCACAGACGGAATATCCATCGGCAGAGAGCCCGGCAGGATGAGCAGCCTGCATCGCTGCCCATCCACAGCTCATGAATCACCGCCGCCATCAGGCGCAGCACGCCGCGTGTCCGTTGAAAACGCTCCAGTGTCGCCCAGTCCTCGTAGAGGCGGTCGAACACCTCGGGGTGAATCGGATAGCACGAGATCATACGCTCACGGTACTCCAGCTCGCGTGCCTCTACGGGAAATACATCCTGATTCGCATGGTACATCTCACTGAATGCCGCACAGACGCGGTTTCTGGCATCCGTGTCCTCGCAGTCCAGGAAGAGGCGGCGGCGCACAACCTCAAAGCCCTCGTTCGCCGTCACGGGCTTCCAGATCGCCTCCATGCGCCCAAAGGTATGTGCAATGCTCTCAAGCGCAGCCTGCCCTGCCGCACCGCCGATCTCGATCTCCGACTCGGGGATCGACGCGACCACGAGACTGTTCTCACTCGCACGTGCCGCCTCGGTGACCTCCTGGATAAAGGAAATAAAGTTGTCAAACGAGCCGGCAGGAAGACCGTCCACACCATAGATTTCTTTGCATAGGCGACCAGCTCATCCATGAGGATGAGGCACGGCCCCGCTGCGTCAAAGAGATTCTTCAGTGCCTCCGAGCCGGGCGATACCCCCTTCTTGTCCGCTTCCTTCACATAGTCGTAGAGCTTCGGATTGCCCGCCGCAGAGGCGAGCTGCGCTGCCATCTCACCCCAGAGCGTATGGATCATGATGCCGGGCATATGGGGCGGACGCTGCACCCGCGTCGGGTCGATGGCAGTACCGACGAGCACCGCCACATTTGCCTTTGGCAGTGTGGACAGCCCCGCACGCGTGAGCACCGGCTGCACCGCTAAAATCTTGCTGAGCGGTACCGTTCCGCGCAGCATGTGATAGAGCGCGAGCATACTGTGCGTCTTGCCGCCGCCGAATGCCGTCTTGAGCTGGATCACGGGCTCGCCGTCCTTGCCGCCGATGCGTCGGAGCGCCTGCATGAGCAGCCCCGCCATGCCCTCGGTCACATAGGTGCGTGCAAAGAACTCCACGGGGTCGCGGTACTCGAACGAGCCCTCGCCGCGTGCTACCTGTGCGAGGTCTGCAGCAAACTCGGCGTTCTTGTACCGTCCCGCCGCCACATCCGGATGCGGTTTGATTACGTCGCGCCAGCTTGGCAGATTACCCGACGGGGCAGATTGCAGGATGCCGCTCGTATTGGGGGCGGCTGTTTTGGGCGCAGAGACCGCCGCCGTACCATTCATCGAGCCGGCAGCCGAGCCATAGCGCAGCTCGCGCAGAATCTCGCGGATCTCCTCTGCACTATCGGCGTCGATCGACGCACAGAGACGCGCCATCGTATCGAGCGCACGCCATGTATCATCATCGGTGAAATCCTTGCCGCCGAGATGGGCAAGATCATTGCGCACGCCCTTGAGTTCCTTCACCCAGGTGCGATTGCTCACCGGCAGCTTGCGTGAGAAGATATCACCCCAGTGCAGGTCAAACAGGAGCAGTGCCAACGCCATATCGAGCGAGTCGACGAGCGTCCCCCAGTCCCCCGACAGCGGCAGACTGCGCTTCTGGTCATCATAGAGAATGTCCAGAACGCCGTCCTCCCACCAGTCCTCACCATAGGTCTGCTTCAACTCCTTGCAGACATAGTCCGAGAGTGCAAAGAGCAGAATACGCTCCCCCCTGTCGCACCTTTTCGTGATTGCTGCCCATCCTACATTCCTCCTGTGAAACGTCTACTCGACGAAGAGCCCGCCCTGATTCGCGCCTTGATCTTTCTTTATCCGTGCGGCGGCTTCCTGGATCTCTCGCCAATTCGTGACCAGTGTGTTATACGCATAGGCTTCCTGCGCCCAGCCCCGCCGCTCCGCCGTCTGGAACAGACGATAGGCGAGTGCGCGTGCTTTCTCTGCGGCCTCCGAGGAAAGCCCCACAACGATCTGCGCTGCGCCCTCCACACCATCCACATCGAGCGCATGGGCGAGACGCTGAACAACCTGCCATATCACAGAGACATCGTACGTCCTTTGTGACGCTATCTCATCGCGCTGCAGGAGGCGTACCGTCCCCCGCTCCGCGAAGAGGATGCCCTTCTCCCGTAGGCGGTCGGTGCTCGTATTCTTCGCACGCGCGAGCACATCCACATCGCCGAACTTCACCTCGCGGAATGCGTACTGCGTATAGAGTGCCACACAGAAAATCGTATCCCGATCGAGTGCTCCGTCCTGCTCGGAGAAGTATTGGTCGAGCTCCTGATTGATGATCTGAAGTGCCGTGCGCACCGTCATCGGCGTACCGTCTGCCTCAAGAACCTGCGCATAGCGCGAGTAGACCGCCATGCCGGGACCGATCGCGCTCTGCGCCATATCGACGGGCGCGATATTGCTCTGCTGGAGGTTCACAAGGGCGGGGCGCAGTTCCCGCTTGAGTGACGTAAGGAAGTCGCGCCGCGTACAGATGGGCGCATCGGCGGGGCGCTTGCGGCAGACGAGAACGATGGAGGAGGCAAGTGCGTTTGCATCGCGCCCAGTCATCCGATTGGAAAGCTCTGTCCGTATCGGCCATGTGCCCGTGATACAGAACCCCGCTCGGATGATCGCCGCGAGCATGGTTTCCCAGCCCGTGGAGGCGGTTGCGTCATTCTCATCGGTATCACGCTGCTTGAATGCATAGTAGATGGTAACAGGTATATCGTCAGCAGCAGATGCATACATCTGCATACAGGCACTGACCATACCATCCTCAAAGAAGATCCTCGCCTTCTCGGTACTGCCCCCGAAACGGTACGGCGTTGCGACGAGTTCCTCCGCCTTGGGGACAAGCATCGTCCGAAATAGTGCGGGATAGATGTCTTTGAGACTCTGGCGCATCCATACATAGAAAAAGTCCGATAAATCTGCATAGGCAATATTATCATAGTAAGGCGGGTCGGTCGAAATCATAATGTTTTGCAGACCATAGTCCGACTGTGCATCAAACTGTGTAACAACACCGCACGATGTGGCAGGCAGAATACCAATGCTCTTCACCACCCACCCGAGCATATTGTCATAACTCCCGCTTGAGGCACAGAATGGATTCGCCTCTGCATAGTCCCAGACCATCGGAATTGCCTGTCTGCCAAAGGTATTTCTTATAAGATCACGAGAGCTGTGCCACGAGCAAACAGACGAATGATAGTCTGTCATCTTGTCCACAACGAACGCCAGATACACAGACACCGCCTGTGCATATTCCACACTTCCGCCGTCAGCTTCAACTTGTGCCCGCGCCTCGGCAACAAGCTCGCTAAACGTCATAAGGGCTAGGAGTTGACGATTCGTAAAGAGCTCCGCAAAGGTTGTCATCCCATAGTTAGGCGTTTGAAGTCTCGTGGATTATTGGGTAAATCAGCATCAGGATAGGCCTCTGGTCGCTCAACATCCGCAATTATTATTTGTTCCGAATCAGCAGGAAGATACATTCGCCCACCTTGCCCCTCAGCAACAAGCGCAAGCAAATGTCGCCCCATTCTTTCTGATCTCCCCTCATCTCTGATATAGGGAAATCCAACCGCCGCACCACAGCATATACATTTAGCTCCTCTTCTGTTTACCGTCCCCTCATCCTGTTTCCCCGGCTTGATTGCATAGGAAATATGCCCATCGTTGATGATTGGGGTGATATAGACCTCTGCGTTCTTTTTCTTAGACAAGGCAAATGACCTCACCAAGGGCATTTCACATCCACAGGCAGGATTCGGGCATTTCACGGTACGCGCCCAGAGCCATGCGATGACCGTATGCTCTTTCCCGTCGGCATCCTTGACCTTCGGATAGAGGTGTCCTATTTTCTCAAACGCCTTCCGCTTCATCCACTCGCCGTAGTAGCGCACGTCCTCGGCGAGTCCGCGCGTACCCGACCAGTCGTCCTCCGTGAGTTTGTTCCTCTGTGCCTCGGGATTTACGGGCGGCTGACCTGCGAACTTCGGCGGGATCTCGATCATCGCCTTGTTGATCATGACGGCGACGGGATTGAGGTCATGCGCGTGCGCCTCAAGCCCGAGCCGCTGTGCCTCAAGAGGGATTGCTCCACCGCCCGCAAAGGGGTCAAGCAGCGGCGGCGGATTCCCGTCCGTGGACTTCAGGATCTCCGCCTTGGCATCATCGAGAACGCGCTTATCATTGGAGTTCTCCCATTTCACGAGCTCCTCGAGTATGCGAAAGAGGCGCCGCCGCTCCTTCTCCTGCGCCTTCTCCGTGGGGAATTGCTCGGGATGTGCAGATGGATCATCGACGAGCGACGCCCAGATCACGGCACGCACCGCCGCAAGAGGACGCCGCGCCCACCACAGATGGAGCGTTGACGGGTGCCCGTGGCGGATGGATTTCTCACGTGCCGACTCCGCATTGATCGCATCCAGCGGGAGCGCGACCTCGATGAGTTTCTTCTTGTATGCCATGATCCTACCTCTGCAAGAGGACGGTCGCGCCGTCCATCAGTTCCTTTATATCATAGTTCACGCTCGTTGCGGCGAAGTCCGGACGTTCACGGAAGGGACGCTGTAGATACGTCGTCCGTGTGCGTGTGCCATCTACGGCAACGAGTGCAAGGATGTACTCGGCGGGCTTGTTGAACGCTGTGAGGATTTCGTTCTTCGTGACGGTGACGGTCGCAGCATCCGCCCGCCGTCCCTTGACCTCGATGAAGCGCAGCGGCGCATCGCCCGATGCACGCAGATGCATCGGAATCTCAGACTCCACATCGTAGCCGACCTTCTCCGCGCTCACGTCGCGCGGCAGATAGCCGAGGCTGCGCTCGATATCCATGACGGCGTTCATCGCCGCCTGCTCGACTGCGCTGCGTGCCGTCGGATCGGCAGTGGTGCTCTCCACGTGTCCCATGAGCATGGAGAGCCGTCCGCGTGGTATGACAAGCGCACCGCCGACCACGATGGGTGCGGTCGGCGCAATGCGTTTCTCCATCTCCAGCTCGTCGAGCCGCCGCTGTTTCCGTGCGTACAGTTCCTCCGCACGCTGCGCTGCCTTCTGCGCATTCAGGCGGGCATTCGTCTTGCCTGCGGCTTCCTTTTCCCGGAGTTCCCCGGCACGGTAGTCCCAATACTGGATCTCTGCGGTCAGACGTTCCGTGACCGCCTTGATGGTCTTGTCGACCCGTGCCGTTCTGCGCTCCCGTATCTCTTTCAGATGGGTTGGGATAAGCTCGCGTACGGCATAGCTGCGTGCCATCCCCTCCACATCATGCGAGAGCCAGTCCTGCCCCGCGAGGAAGGCACGAATGGGCTCGACTTCCTCGGGCTGAGGCGCACGATAGTCGAGATAGGGTGCATAGCCCGCATTCGCGGCACTGCCGTCGGCACGAATCTCGACGAAGTGGATGTGCTTTGAGATGACCCGCTGTCCGCCGCCGGGGAGCGGCACACCGTCCTGTACGGCATCCTCAATGTAGAAGAGGAGACGCGCATCTGTACCTGTATCGTTCTCATCCACAAAGATCGTGCCACGCTTCATCACGTCCGCGCTCTGCTCGCGTACGAGGTCGATCACTGCCTCGAGGAGCGGATGCCCCGGGGCAATCAGCGCGGCAGCTGCCTGTCCCTGCACGGTGCAATATGCCTTGTCAAACGAGATGCGTTCATAACGTCGGAGTACAGATTCTCCCGTGCCGATCTGGCAGTCACGATTCCGTACGGCAAATGGCACGGAAGTGATCTCATAGCGTCCGTTTTCACGCGCATGGATTTTCCCGCCGAGCCGACGGAACGCCGCGAGGAAGAAGCTCTCGATGAAGTACGGCTGAAGCCTGCGCGCCTCCATGCGCTCCATATCTGCACGGATCGCCATGACGCTGTGTACGTCCATCGTGTCCTCGGTCAGCACGTTTTCGTCCAGCAGCTTTTGCAGCTCTGCACGGTCAAGGCTCGTGTCGACGACCTGATTCAGCCGATCACGCACCTCCTGCCGGTTCCCGTCGCGAATCGCCTTGATAAGAAGGTCACGCAGCGGACGGTTATCAAAGGTGAGCTTGCCGAGCACATCGAACACCTTGCCATGCAGTGCCTCACGCTCCTGTTCCAGCTTGTCAAAGAGCCGCTGGAACACCATGCCCTCACGCGTCTCCTTGCTCACGAGGTTCCACAGGTGACAGACCTCCGTCTGCCCGATGCGATGGATGCGTCCGAAGCGCTGTTCGAGGCGGTTCGGGTTCCACGGCAGGTCATAGTTGACCATGAGGTGTGCGCGCTGCAGGTTGATGCCCTCGCCTGCCGCGTCGGTGGCGATCAGGATGCGGACGTCCTTATCCTGTTTGAACAGCTCCTCGACCTTGCGTCGATCGTCGCGAAGCATGCCGCCGTGGATGGTGACGACCGCCTCCTCGCGGCCGAGCAGGGAGCGGATTTTATCCGTCAGATAGCGCAGTGTGTCTCTGTGCTCCGTGAAGATGATGAGTTTCTCGTGCGTGCCGTCCCCCTCGAACATGGTGGCGTCGTCCTGCAGCAGCTTCGACAGCTCGTCCCATTTCCGATCTGTACCGCTCTGCCGCACGCTGTCCGCCATGTGCTCAAGGTTCTGTAGCATCTGAATCTCCGCCTCGAGCTCTGCGATGGTCTGTGCGGCAGATGCCTGATCAACGACGCGCTCCTCCGTGTCCTCCATCTCGACTGCGGGCAGATCGTCGTCATCGTAGTCATCGGATGCGGATATGCTGTATGTCGTCGCCCGCCGCCCGATCTGCTCCTCTGCGAGACGTTGCTCCATGCGCTCACGCCTCCGACGGAGGGACTGATAGATCGCCTCCGGCGATGAGGCAAGACGCCGTTGGAGGATGGTGAGTGCAAAGCCGACGGTTGTCTTGCGTTCCTTGTCCAGCTGGTCAGCGCGGTTGAACTGCTCCTGTACATAGGATGTGACCTCTGCGTAGAGTTTTCCTCCATCGGAGAGAGGTCATAGTTGACGGTGTACGCTCTACGCTCGGGGAAGAGCGGCGTGCCGTCGAATTTCAAGAGGTCCTCCTTGACGAGGCGGCGCATGACATCGGATACATCGACTGCCTGCGTGCCGCTGCGCGCAGCACCCTCGAATCGGTCGGGATCAATGAGGGACATAAAGAGCTGAAAATCCTCCTCTTTCCCATTGTGCGGCGTTGCCGTGAGGAGGAGGAAATGCCGTGTGAGTCCTGAGAGCAGCCGTCCCAGCTGAAAACGCTTTGTGTATTTGACCTCACCGCCCCAGACGGTCGCCGACATTTTGTGTGCCTCATCGCAGACGATGAGATCCCAGTCTGTGACACGCAGTTTTTCCTGAATCGCTTCACTCCGTGCGAGCTTGTCCAGGCGGACGATGCAGAAGTGCGTCTCCGCAAACACGTTGCCCGTCACAGCAGACTCGATACGATCGTTCGTCAGGATCTCGAAATGCAGGTTGAATTTGCGATAGAGCTCATCCTGCCACTGCTCGGCGAGGCTGCCGGGCGAGACGATCATACAGCGTTTCAGGTCACCGCGGATGAGCAGTTCCTTGAGAAACAGTCCTGTCATGATGGTCTTGCCCGCGCCGGGGTCATCCGCGAGGATGTAGCGGAGCGGCAGGCGCGGCAGCATCTCCTGATAGACGGCCGAGATCTGATGCGGCAAGGGATCAATGGCAGAGGTATGCACGGCAAGATAGGGGTCGAAGAGGTGGGCGATGTGGATGCGGTATGCCTCCGAGGCAAGGCGCAGATCGTCCGCATCCGCATCAAACGACCACGGCAAGTGCGCACTACTCACCGCAAGCCGCGCCTCATCCTCCCGATAGAGGATCTGACTGGAGAGCTGTCCGCGATCATCCTTCACCGTGACCTCAAGCCCCATATCGCCGAACCAGCTCACGGCGACGACGGTCACGGGCGTATCGCCCACGATCCCCGTGACCCGTGCACCTACGGTAAGATCTTCCAATCGCGCCATCGGATCGCCTCTTTCCCTCATGTCCAACTCTCAGATATTATAACACAATGATGCGAATGTTGGGAGGTTGCGCTCCGCTCCTCCGTATGTGCCGCCCCACGGCTCAGTAGATTCTTTTCTTGATCTCCGAGAAAAGATTGTCACCGCCGCGCCAATCGCTGCCGCTCTTCGCCATCGTTACGGTATAGCGGTCATTGTCATAATAAGTCAGTTTGTGATGTTTTCCGTCGGATGTAATCTTAAATCCTATATCGATCAACGTGCGCCGAATATCAGGTGTGAGCGTACGATACCCCTTCAGCGCACGCTTTAGTTCAGCCTGCCGCTGCGCCTGCATCTCCTCACATTCGTTGGCACTCAATATGTCCTGCAACACATCGGCACTGCGGAGCGGATTGTCCTTTTCCTTGGGCAGACGATCTAATTTTTCAACCAATGCAGATCGCACGAACTCAAGAATCTCCCCCTGATAATAGTCCTCCTCATTGCCATAATAGAGCAGTGGACGCTCACCCATCGAATCCACTCGTGCACGCAAAATTGCAATTTCGTTTTGCAGCCGCTCATTCTGTTCCGTCAGAGTCTCTACCTGTGTCTGTGCCTTGACAAACTCATCCCAGTATTCATCTTTTTCCTTAGAGGTCTGTTTTCGGTTCTCCTCGATTCTACGTTTATCCATGAGGAGCTGATCGGCGTGCCGACGCATCTGCAGCATCTGAATGCCATCCCACGTATCAAGACGCTCCCGCTTTTGTTGATTCATATAGCGGAAGATCATGCGTACCATCTGCTCCATGGTCTTCTCCGCGTCCATCCCGTCATACGGAACAAAACGCTTTGCTGCCGCCGACAGACTCGGAAAGTATATTGCCATGCCGCCGTCATAGACATTCTGACCGCTGCACATATCCTTCAATATGCGACTCACATCTTTGTCGGACTCCACCAATACATGAGCGACACCGCACAGGCGACGCGCCAAGCCGACTTCGTCAACAACGCAATGCTCTGTGAACCAATCCCGCGTCAGATAAACAACGGGCAGGCGAAAAGCTGTCGTTTCATTCAGACAAAGTTGCACCAGCAGCAGTCGTTCCTGTTCCACCATTCCGAACGCGTGTGGATGATCAGAAATGGAAAGCCCCATATCTCGTCCGAGAACCCCCTCACGCATCAGTATCTTCAAAAAATATGGAGGCTTAAAATTTTTATGGAAGTAAATCGTATTCTCTGTTGCTTCACGGCTGAGGTAGATCCCGATTTCCTTCCGATCTGTACGAAGAATAAACTCCGTATTCCAATTGACACCATGCGCTTCATTCCGAACGAAACGCGCTGCTGCGATCTCATCATGCTCTGTAATCTCAAGCATGCGCACCTCATCACCCCAACGATGATGCGCGCCACCATCCCATGCGACACTATCAATGCGGTCATGCGGGCTTCCTTGATTCCAGCGAACAACGAGCTCAAAGAATTTCTGCTTGGTAAACGTTTCCTTTACGGGGAGTTTTGTCGAAAAGATCAGCATGGATTCATCGCATCCTTTCCACGAACCGACAACGATCAATATATCCCAAGATAACAATTCAATTCTCTAGGGCTTTTTTCCTCCTTTTATATGCTTCCCTATTCGTACTTATAGCACATTATAAAAAAAGAGCCGGATCACTCTGACTCTCTCAAGTATGTGTCGATAGCATGGCGTGCCCCTCAAACAAACAAACTCAAACCTCGTTCGAGAGTTACGAGGATGGGGTTTGACCTCTCCGTGGAGTGATCATATTCATTCGTATTCCCTCGTCTCATTTCGACCTGCATATTTCTACCGGAGCTCCCGCTGTAGGTTCTGATAGACCGCATCATCCTGTGCGCTGAAGCTCACGATGGTGACGCCCATGTCCGCATCGGGGTGCTCGTCAAACCACTCCCGAATCGTCATGAGTGCAATCTCTGCCGCCGCCTCCTTCGGGTAGCCGTAGACACCGGTCGAGATGGCAGGGAAGGCGATGGTATGCAGCCCGTGTGCCTGTGCGAGATCAAGGGAACTCCGATAGCAGGAGCGCAGGAACTGTGCATCGGATGCACTGCCGCTGTAGACGGGTCCAACCGTATGAATCACATGACGTGCGGGCAGACGATATCCCTTCGTGATCTTTGCCGCGCCCGTTTCGCAGCCGCCAAGCGTGCGGCACTCCGCGAGGAGCTCCCTGCCTGCCGCTCGATGAATCGCTCCGTCAACCCCACCGCCGCCAAGAAGGCTCCGATTCGCCGCGTTTACGATGGCATCTACGGCGAGCGTCGTAATATCCCCCACGAAATAGACTATCTCATTCTTCAATGCGTTTATCTCCAACATCATCATTCCTTCCAATCACTCGTATTTTCTCGATATAAGAAGTATAGCACAAGGAACATCAATATTTTCAAAAGGGACTGTTGCACGAAGGTAAATTTGATCTGACTGCACTACCCTTGGAAATATCAGGTGCTTGCCGATGCCATGATGCAGATCCATGCAGAGGATGAATGCAACGATACCTACGGAAGAATCCGTATGTATCAGGCACTCAAGATCAGGCAGCCGGAGGGCATCCGTATTTCGAGTGAACGCACCGTTTACCGTATCATGGAAGAGATCGGCTTAAGTTATCGTCCCAATCATAAGCCGAACGGTATCACCAAAGCAGATCGGCAGGCACAGATGTCGGAGGATCTCCTGCACCGTGATTTTCATGCCGACACACCACTTTCTAGGTGTGTCACTGACATGACAGAGATTCCGGCGTGTGATGGAAAACTCTATATTTCAGCACTCTTCGACTGCTATGACGCCGGGGTGCTCGGACTTTCTATGGATACAAAGATGAGGGCTTCTCTGTGTGTGCAGATGCTTGATAACGCCATGATTTCCTACCCGATGCTCAGGGGAGCAATCCTGCATTCGGATCGCGGCAGCCAGTACACGAGTCAGCTGTATCGGGAGGCAATTCAAATCTATGGGATTCGTCAAAGCATGAACAGTGCCGGTGGACGCTGTCATGATAACGCGCGTTGTGAGAGTATGTGGGCGCGCATGAAGTCGGAGCTTCTCTATGGACGCTATGACACAAAGAAGATGACAACAGAGGAGTTGAAGGTTCTGGTGTGGCGATACTTCATGAGCTATTGGAACAACCGTCGAATTTGTTCATCAAACGGTGGGCTTCCTCCGATGGTGAAACGTCGACAGTTCTATGACTCCATTGCTGCGACTGCTTAAGCATTCGTTTCCTTGTGAGAAATTTGTCAACTGTTCTTGACAATATCACTTTTCTTTTTATTTACTTGTGTAACATATCTATTGTAATCCTACAAGCTAGGCGGTGGGATGGAGAATATGCGGCTTGCTATCTAATAACTTTTAAGGCATAATAGAGAGAGGAGGAAAGCGATGCACCCGATTTATTTTTATCGTGACAAGCAAGGGCGGCGACCTGTTGCAGATTATCTTGATGAACTTGCCGACCGAAAAGATAAGGACAGTCGCATCAAACTGAAAAAGATTCAAGACTACATGAAAATTTTGCGGAATTACGGGACGTTGGCTGGCGAACCATATATGAAACACCTTGAAGGGGATATCTGGGAGCTGCGCCCGATTCGTGACCGCATCTTCTTCGTCGCATGGCATGAAGGCAGTTTTGTACTTCTCCATCATTTCATGAAGAAGACCGTAAAGACCCCACCGCGAGAAATCGAACAGGCACGGCGCGAGCTTGCCGATCTGAAAGAAAGAGGTGTATTGCCATGACAAGCAATGCGATTGCAGGAACGTGGGACGAGTGGGAAAAGGAACACTGCACCCCGGAGGAGATTGCAGAAAGCGACCTGCGCGTCGCCCTGATCGGCGAACTCATCCGTGCACGACAGGAGCGCGGTATCACACAGAAACAGCTTGAGGAGATGAGCGGCGTTACGCAGCCCGTTATCGCCCGGCTTGAACGTGGGACAACCAGCCCTAACGTTTCAACCCTTATGAAGGTTCTCGCGCCGCTTGGGAAGAAACTCGCCATCGTACCAATGTAGGGCATCCACGATTGCCGCTCCGTCTCTTGCCGCCCATCGGTGGGCTATGGAGGTATATGTTATGCCGACAATCTCAATGTTCTTCGGGATCATCATTCGTATGTATAACAACAACGAGCACAATCCACCGCATTTCCACGCGACCTATCGGGGGTATCATGCTGTATTCAACATGGACGGCGACCTCACCGAAGGCGATATGCCGCGCAAGCAGCTCAAACTGATTGCGGCGTGGACAGAGCTGCACCGCGACGAGCTCCTTGCCAACTGGGAGCTTGCCATGAGTGAACAACCACTTTACAAGATTGACCCGCTCCGCTAGAGAAAGGAGTATCTTCTATGAAACAGCCTGTGTGGATTGTTGAGGATGTGAAAGCACGGAATGACTATACTTTACTTATCACCTTTACCGGAGGTGCACAACGTATTTTTGACGCGCGTCCGCTGCTCGATAAGCCAAATTTCGCACCGCTCAAAAGCCTTCCCTTTTTTCTGCGTGCAAAGGCGATGTACGGCACGGTGATTTGGAACGATGATGTGGATATCGCCCCGGAACATCTTTATGAGTGCAGCACTCCCGTTGAGGTGGAGAAGATTACCTAACTCGCGCCACAAAAAGGAATAAAATAAAAAACCGCCCCCTCTGCGCCAACAGAGAGAGCAGAAGACACGACGCGCATGATACCTCAATTCATGTAAATCCTACCATGATTTGCCTCCTTTGTAAGGAGGTTTTCTTTATGTCCGCCAACATCAGCACGCATCTTTGAACGGCTTGTAGACAAATAATTTTTGTAGGCAATTTGTAGACAAGCAGATGTATACACGTGTGAATCCCCTTTCCTATCAGGGGATATACCCTTTTCCCGTAATTTTCTGTTATAATAAGAAAATCGTTTTTTTCAATCCATCGAAATGATAGGATGAGCTTTGTGTATGTGCGGATGTGTTTCCGCATCCCGGCGGGAGAGAAGAGCCATGAAAGGTGAGCTGTTAATCAAGGAAAAGCGGTGCAAGGGCTGCGGAATCTGCGCGGCATTCTGCCCGAAGAAGGTGCTCGAGGTGAGTCTGCTCGGCAAGATTACCCCCGTGCGCCCCGAGGACTGTATTGCGTGCGGGCAGTGCGAGATGCGCTGTCCCGATTTTGCGATTTTCGTGGAGAGGAGGGCGTAAAATGGAGTGCAAGACTAGGCTGATGCAAGGCAACGAGGCTGTCGCCGAAGGTGCGATTGCCGCGGGGGTCACGTTCTTCGCGGGCTACCCCATCACGCCCTCGACGGAGATCGCCGAGCAGATGGCAAAGCTGCTGCCGAAGATCGGCGGCACCTTCCTCCAGATGGAGGATGAAATCGGGGCGATGGGTGCGATTCTCGGCGCATCGCTTGCAGGGGCAAAAGTCATGGACGCGACGAGCGGCCCAGGCTTCTCGCTGAAACAGGAGCTGATCGGCTACGCCGCGTGCGCGGAGATCCCCTGCGTGGTGGCGAACGTCCAGCGCGTCGGCCCCTCGACGGGACAGCCGACCGCGCCCTCGCAGGGCGACGTGATGCAGGCACGCTGGGGCACGCACGGCGATCATCCGATCATCGCGCTCTCCCCGTGGAGCGTGCGCGAATCGTTCGACATGGCGGTCATGGCGGTGAACTACGCCGAGCGATTCCGCACGCCTGTCATTCTGCTGACAGACGAGATCGTCGGGCATCTGCGCGAGAATGTGACCCTGCCCGCCCCCGAGGAGATTGAAATCTATCCGCGCCGCCGGCCGAAAAAAACACGCGCCGAGGGCTATCAGCCCTATGCCGTGGGCGAGGATCTCGTGCCCGACGTGGCGCGTTTCGGCGACGGATATCACATCCACGTGACAGGGCTCCTCCACGATGAGACAGGCTTTCCCTCGGGCAGTCCTGCCGTCACGGAGCAGCTCATCCGCCGCCTGCACGAGAAGATCAGCCGCGTGGGCGAAGAGATCATCCACACGGAGGAGGCATTCATGGAGGATGCGGAGTACGCCGTCGTCAGCTATGGCGGTACGGCGCGCACGGCATACGAGGCGGTGCGCACGGCACGCGCCGAGGGCATCCGCGTCGGCTTTCTGCGGCTCCAGACGATCTGGCCGTTCGCCGATGCAGCAGTCGCACGGCTCGCGGCACGTGTCAAGGGCATCCTCGTCGCGGAGCTGAACTACGGGCAGCTCGTAGGTGAGGTCACGCGCGCGGCACATGGCACGCATGTCCGCCCCTGCCTCAAGTACAATATGCTGGACTTCACGCCGCAGGAAATCACGGCGGCGATCCGTCAGATGAGCGAGGAGGTGCGGGCATGAGCGCAGCACATACAAATACCGACATACAGCGTCCGTTCGAGCAGTATTTTCGTCAGAACCGGCTCCCCCATCTCTGGTGTCCCGGCTGCGGCAACGGCACGGCGATGAAGTGCATCGCGGAGGCGGTGGACAGTGCGGAGGGATTTTCGCAGGACAACACAGTCATCGTCTCCGGCATCGGCTGTTCCTCACGCGGCTCGGGCTATATGGACTTTGACACTGTACACACGGCGCACGGGCGCGCTATTCCATTTGCAACGGGAATCAAACTCGCACGACCCGAGCTGAACGTCATTGTCATTACAGGAGACGGCGACTGTACTGCCATCGGCGGCAACCACTTTCTGCACGGCTGTCGGCGCAACGTCGATCTCACCGTCGTACTCTTCAACAACAACATCTACGGCATGACGGGCGGGCAGTCCTCGCCCACGACCCCGCCGGGCAAGATGACGACGACCGCCCCCTACGGTACGATCGACCGTCCGCTCGACGCGTGTCGTATCGCCGAGGCGGCAGGGGCAACCTACGTCGCGCGCTCGACTGCCTTTCACGTTAAGCATCTCACGCAGATGATCGCGGGCGGGCTCGCAAATCATGGCTTTCCCTCATCGAGGCGATGGTGCAGTGTCCGACCGCCTACGGGCGCAAGAACCGCATGGGCTCCCCCGCCGCGATGCTCTCGTGGATGAAGGACGCCGCTGTCATGAAGACGGCATGGGACAAGCTCCCGCCCGAAAAGCGTACGGCGGAGCAGTTCCCCATCGGACTTCTCTGCGCGTGCGCAGGTGAGGAGTACGTCACGGCAAACGCTGCGATTCAGCAGCGCGCAGGAGGGCTCTGATATGCAGAAGGAACTTCGTCTCTCAGGCTCGGGCGGACAGGGCGTCATCACCGCCGCCATCATCTTTGCCGAGGCAGCAGCTGCGTGCGGCAAAAACGTTGCACAGTCACAGTCCTATGGTCCTGAGGCGCGCGGCGGCGCGTCTCGCTCCGAGGTCATCATCAGCGACGACGTGATCTATCATCCGCATGTCGAGCATCCTGACATCGTCCTCGCCATGACACAGGCGGCGGCGGATAAGTACGCCGGCGATCTTGATCCCGCGCACGGCATCCTCATCGTGGACAGCGAGCTCGTGCCAAACGTCCCTGCGGCGGCACATATCGTCTCCGTCCCCATCACGACGCTCGCCATCGAAAAAATCGGCAAGTCTCTCTTTGCCAACATCGTCGCCCTCGGCGTCATCACATGCGTCTCGGGGATCGTCCCTATGGACGCCGTAAAAACAGCCGTCGCGCACCGCGTTCCGCCGCATACCGTCGACGCGAATATGCAGGCGCTCATGGTCGGCTACGAGGCGGCGAAGGAATAGGAACAGAACATCAGATAGGGAATCCCCGCTCGCGAATCCAATCGTGAGTGGGGATTTTTGGCATAGGAAAACGCAGGATAAATGCTATAGATTTCTTGACAACGCACGTATTTTGCACTATCTTAATAAAAAGGAGTGATTCAGATGGGACAGACCAACGTCAGCATTCGCATGGACAATGAGCTGAAGGAGCAGTTCAATGCTTTTTGTACGGATATGGGTATGACAATGACAACAGCATTCAACATTTTTGCCAAGAAAGCTGTACGTGAGTACCGCATTCCCTTTGAGATCGGTGCACCACGCCCCAACGCAGAGACACAGGAGGCTCTTGAGGAAGTGCGCCGTATGAAGGCAGACCCTAGCCTAGGCAAACGCTACACCGACGTTGACGAGATGATGAAAGACCTGCTCTCATGAAATACATTATCCGCCCAACCTCACGTTTTCAGAGGGATCTAAAACGCGCTGCAAAGCGGGGCTATCACACGGAGCTCTTGACCGCTGTCTAAGGAATCACTGATAAAATGAGGTATGCCAGATTGGCGTAGATTTTTTGTCCGATTGAGGCAGCAAACCGGACGCATAGCAAGGGCTATGTGGAGGATTTGCTAACGAAAAGCGGGCGAAAAAGATACGTCAAGATGGTCGTGCCGAATTTATCAGTGCTTCCCTTAAAAAAAGTTGGCGGATGGAGTGCCTCTGGAACAACGATATCGTGACCACGCGCTCGCGGGAGATCAAAGCATAAGAAAAGCCGCCCTCTGTCTCCAAACTTAGGCGGCTAATCTTATTAGACGTATAGGGGGCTGACCGTTTACCGGCACCCCCCTTTTCTATGCTCATTATACCGTTGGAATATCCCGTCAATTTTCTCCAAGGGCACTTGTACCATGCCTCGTTGAGAACCTCAGCGAAGTTGTTCTCTTTTCAACTTTTGGCAGGCTGCAACATTCATCTGATCATAAATGTCACGTGGCATACTGTCTCTCAGAAAGGCGTCGTAGTAAGCGTTGATATTGCACCGCAGAGGACGCGTTTCATAGATGTTGCACAGGTGGCTCTTATCGTCATAGTATCTGCACACGCCATCGCCGCGATCCAGATCACGATACGCTTCGCTCATGCCGACGGACTGACAGCACAGCCCACAGCGGTCGCAGGAAAAGATCACCCCCCCGTACTCCCGGTAGACTGAACACATGGGCAGAGTTTGGGTCAAGCGTCCCGTCCTCGCGACAGAGTGGGGTATCCATGATGACCTTAAGAGTCTTTGCAGTCATTGCCACTGCTGCAATATGCTCCTTTTCCTCACGCGCAAACGATCTCCAGTCCGTGCCACGACGACCGATAATCCCCTTCATATCACGGATGCCAAAGGAAAAGTCGCCATCCATGCGAAAGAGCAGATTCGTAATCTGTTCCCCTCGCTCACGAATCGCCGCAAGCAAACTGCATGATTTGCTGCACTGTGCATCGAACTCTTCTGCCTTTGCATAGTGCGTCCTTGCCTTGCTCATTGCCTCATCGGCTTTGTTATTTAAAAAGTATGCACCAACGAGAAGTGCCGGAGCAGCGACAAGTCCTCCGAGGACTGCTGTCCCTCCTGCAATACCGAGTCCGCCTGTTGCAAGGCTTCCCCCCTCCGAGCCAAGCCAGTGTTGCGTTTGTCGCCGCTGCACCGCCAAGAGTGCCAATTGCCGTACCCGTCGATGCAGTTCCTAGCGCCCCGACTGCACCATATGCCCCAAGGGCAGTCAGTCCACCGCCCGCAAGCCCGCCGCCATACCCTTTGCTAAGATCAAGAGCCGTGATCGATGCCTGTTCCAATTTGCGTAGCTGATCGCTCTGTGGCATGAAGTCTCGCAACTCGTCCAGTCCGACCGAGTCCTTGAAATCCACATTTTTCAGTTTTCGGAACGAATCGAGGAATACGCTCATGTTATTAGACAAAATATGAACCTTAGTGCTCCCCAATTTTTCAATTGCTGCACTTGTCGCCTGCTGTTCCCTCTCACAGCGATTTTTTGCCGACGCAATTAGGCGATCTCCCTTTTCCCCGAGTTTTTTTGCCTCGTCCATCGTTTCCTTTGCAGCAAGACCTCCAACAACCCCCATACCGCCAACGACGGCAGCAGCACCTAAAACCAAAAACGGAAGTGGCATAATAATATCCTCCTATAGTTCAAATGGCCTTGAATCATCGCTCATCATCGCATCGAATTCATCGAAACTGTGATACTCGATGTCTTTCCCATATGCCCCTGCAATTTGTGACAGTCCCGCAAGCATCCCGTCGATGTCTGCATTCTGCGATGCACGCTCTAACTGTGCAAAGCCCGCATCGACCTCGGAAGAACGCCATGAAAACAGCTCCGCTACCGCCGCCTCGAACTCCTCGCGCTCCGCGTTCATCCGTGCGATCGCAACATCCGCTGCCGCGCGCACGCGCTCGTATTCCTCGCGTGCAAGATTGGCACGATCCATTGACTCTTTGAAACTGCTATAGAGTGCACCAGAAACTACCGTGCCGAACATCGCCCCCACAGCTGCTCCGACAAAGGGAATCGGAATGAGTGCCTGTCCGACCGCTGCCGTATAGCCCGTCGTGACCGTACTCACGCCGCTCGCTCCGAGTTCCAGAATACACTCCTCGGTTGTGATTTCTCCGCTCGCATATTTTTTGAGCGTTTTGCCCGTTGCCATGACGGCAGTGACGACCTTGCTAGGGTACATTGGATTTCACGAGATTTTTGCACGAACGGCGAGGAGGAGGTCGACAAGGTGTGTGCAATGACTGATACACCACCGCCAACGACGTAGCCGGAAACTGCTGCGCCGCCGGTATCGGCGGCGATATCCTAAGTGCCTCTGCCGGTGTCTTGTCCCCTCGGATGACCGCCGCCATATTATCCATCGTCGAGAGTGCGGCTGTCACGCCGCCTGCCTGAATCGCGGTCTGCGTTCCTGCACGGTGAAACGCACCCGCGACATTTTGTACTTTGTCGCGGCGTATTTTTCTCGTCGATATGCTCCCGTGCCTTTTTCGCTGTCGCTGCGTGCACGTGCCTTCCCCTTCTCGTCAATGCGGATGCCTTTATCCTCCAAATATGCCGCATCATCGACAAGTTCTTCATTCGTACGGCTGCGCTTGGCGTTGTTGACCTTTCGCGAGGTGACACGGATATTTTTCGTCACTGTTTGCCGCATCCCGCAGGTTCTCATTCGTGACCCACGCATCATCCTTGTACGTCTCGTGCACACGTTCGATGGGGATGGTATGATCCGCCTCCGCCAGATGCTCCTGCCAGTGCTCCCCATACTGCCCCTTCGCCTCTTGCTTGCGCAGGACAAGCCGCTCACCCGTATAGGGATCATGCACCTCGCCGCTCTTGAACGCCTCCTTCTTTGCCGACACTTTGGCTCGTGGGCTGTCATAGAGCTTGCGATTGCCCGTATACGCGGAGGGTTTTTGATATGTTTCTCCAAGAGCCCGCAGACTCTCGTTCACGGATTCCCCCGCCTCTGTCGCCGCTGCAGCGGACTGTCTGCGCTTTTTCTCCTCCTCCGATGCCATACTTTCGTGCCCCCATCTCAGCCAAGAATTAGTGCATTGACCTGGTCTTGCATGTCGAGATAGCTGCGGATCAGTTCCTCAGCGCGCTGAACGTAGTCCGTATCCATTGCGAATACCGTACGCAGTTCCTCGACAAAACGTCGCTCATCCGCTGAAAAATCTTTGTCCACATGAGCAAGTCCAAGCAGCTCAAATACAATGATCTTCTTCTCGCGAGCATCGCTTGATGCGGCGAGTTGCTGCATGAGTTCCTTCGGGTCACTCACGGTATCCGCACTATCGCTTGCAATCTCCAGCTCCTTACAGTACTGCTCCACCATCGCCCTTTCATCATCAGTGAAATGCCCGTCCGCATGACAGAGAGCCTTGGTCAAAGACAAAAACAAGTGTTTGTTTCTGTCAGCAATAAGGTGTAAGAACATTGGATTTCCTCCTTTGATAAAACATCAGCAGGGATACGTCACGACGCAATCATGCTCTTTTCTATTTGAACTCGATCACAATTTAATTCTAACACAGCCCCCCCTAGTTGCAATACTGTTTTAAAGAATCAACGATAAATCAGCCATCTAAATTGATCGGAGTCTCTGATAAATGAAGTCCGTCAGATTAGCGCAGATTTTTTCGTCTGAACAAGGCCCCCCGGATGCATAGCCAAAGCTATGTGGAGGATCGAGGGCACAATGCAGGCAAAAAAGATGCGCTAAGATGGCGCATCTGAATTTATCATTGATTTCTTGACTGTAATCATAAAAAACCAGCACTTGGAAAATGACCAAGTGCTGGTTTATGATTACGAGGTGAGCGAGTGCACAGCCTTTACTTCACGCCTGCGCCGTCGAGTGCGGCACGGACGCTCTTCTGCGCGTTCTGGAGCTTTGCCATCTCATCATCCGTGAGGTGCACCTCGAACGAACGCACAATACCGTCCTGACTGATCATGCGCGGGATGGAGAGCGCCACGTCCTTGATGCCATACTCGCCCTTCATGACGGCAGCACAGGGCAGGATCGTGTGCTCGTTGAAGAGGATTGCCTTGATGAAGCGGCAGGCGACCATGGCGATACCGGTATTGGTAAAGCCCTTGAGATTGATGACATCGTATGCCGCCTGTATGATCCCCTGCTCGATATCGTGGCGGTCCAGCTTCTCCTTAAAGTGGAAATACTCGTCGAGGTGATCGATGCCGAGACCGGCGCAGTTGACCGTCGACCATGCGACAAAGGCATCGTTGCCGTGCTCGCCGAGCACATAGCCGTGGATGTTCTTCGGATCCATATCGTAGTGCTCCGCGAGGAGGTAGCGGAAACGGTAGGTCTCGAGCATCGTGCCCGTGCCGAGGATCTTCTCGCGCGGATAGTCGAACTCGGTCGATACGACGTAGGTCGCAACATCGAGCGGGTTCGTGATCATGATGACCATGGCTTCCTTCGTGTATTTCACGATCTCAGAGAAGATGGAGCGCATGATCTTCGTGTTCGTGCTCGCGAGCTTCAGTCGGTCGGGCGTCTCTCCGGGCAGGATCGAGGGCCCCGCCGTGATGACGATAAACGCCGCATCGCGGCAGTCCTCATACGTCCCCGTATGGATCTTGATGTTCGTACTATACGGCGAGGACATAGCATGGCTCGTGTCGAGTGCCTCGCCGTGCGCGCGATTCATATCGAGATCGATGAGAGCAATCTCTGAAGCCAGCTGAAAGTCTGCGATCTTGTTGAGTACGGCAGAGCCGACATTGCTCGTACCGATGATGACAACTTTTCCCCGATTGATGGACATAATAATGACCTCCTAAAAATGCAAAAAGCCCACGGCGTAGCGATATGCGCTTGGACGCTATGGACACACGAAAAACTGTGTGGAAGCCAGCCATTTCATGATTGATTGCACTTCTTTTCAGCAGAGTGGTTCCGCAGGATTTCCTGCGCCATCATAGTAGCACTAGTAGGAATGAATGTCAACTTCTTTTCGGATAGAATACGAAAATACGAATTTCTTTCGCTGGTCTTTCTCGTTACAATTTGTATTGCAGCAATCAAAGCATAAGAAAAGCCGCCCTCAGTGACCAAACCTAGGCGGCTAATCTTAGTTCGTTTCTAGTGGAGGGTGCTGACCGTTTACCGGCAACACCTTTTTCTATGCTCATTATACGATGTTCGACGTTTTTCGTCAACCCTTTGCCGACGCCGCGTTGTAGACGTCCTTGAGCAGGGTCTCCTTGCGCAGGCTGCGGCACGGGCACGACGTTTCCTCGGCGGAGACGCTGCGGATCGTCGCGAGGAGGATGTCGCCGATCATCGGTGCATCGTCGTAGAAGATCTGCTCGAGGGTGTCGTGCGACCACGGGCGGATGCCCTCGCCGTAGTTCACGACGAAGTACAGCCCCGCATAGCATGCGCCGATCTCGCGTGCGAGGTAGACCTCGGGCGCAAGGCTCTGCCCCACGATATCCGCATGGCCCTGCATCATGGCGATCTCAGCGGGGCTCTCGAAATGCCGCCCGTCCGTGACGGCATAGATGCCGCGATCAAAGACGCGCCCCGTATAGCGTTTCTTTGTTTCTTCAATCAATGTCCGGCGCAGTTCCGCGCAGAGCGCGTCGCGCATGACGAGCAGATAGCGTCCGTCGAGCATGACATCCTTGCGCACGGAGAGGTCGAGATAGTCGTCGGGGATGAGGAAGTCGCGCGGGTCGAGCAGGGGATTCACCGTGCCGACGCCGCCCTCGGAGAGGATGCGCGTGACGCCCGCCTCCCGCAGTACCCAGAACACCTGCCGCGAGGCATCCGCACGCGTCACGCCGCTGCGCCAGCCGTGCATACGGCAGGTCAGGACGCGCCGTCCCGCAACGGAGAACAGGCGAAACGCAGGGCTCTCGCCGTAGGGCGTCGCAAAGTGCAGCCCATCCGCGAGAATCTCCACATCATCCGCCGTCGATGCGCGTGGGAAATCGCTCGAGAGTGTCCCCGAGCCGCCGATCACGGCATAGCTCGCCGCAGGAATCTGTTGCTCTGCCATACTAAAACCTCCGTATCACGCGATAGCGCGTATCGCGCTGCGCCGGCTCTCTGCCCGCACCGCGTATCAGATCGATCATCTTCTTGATCGACATATTGTACCGCGTCCCCGCCGCGCGCACGACGTTCTCCTCCAGCATGATGCTCCCGAGATCGTCCGCGCCAAAGCCGAGCGTCAGCTGTCCGATGCGCTCCCCTGCGTGACCCACGACCCTTGTATATGCGCGACATTGTCCATGTAGAGGCGTGTGACAGCGAGTGTCCGCATGTAGTCCCAGCTCGATGTCTTCTCCCCGCCGAGGGCTGTGTTGCCGGGCTGAAACGTCCACGTGATGAACGCGCGGAATCCCCCGTCTCCTCCTGCAGGCGGCGGATATGCTCCATGTGCTCCACGCGCTCCGCCATCGTCTCACCGAAGCCAATGACCATGGTCGCCGTTGACTCCATACCGATCTTATGCGCCGTCCGCATGACGCGCAGCCAGTCCTCCGTCATGATCTTTTTCGGCGCGATGAGCCTGCGCACGCGGTCAACGAGGATCTCCGCCCCACCGCCGGGGAGCGAGGCGAGCCCCGCATCCTGTAGCCGCCGCAGGGTATCCTCGACCGTGATGCCCTCCTTCTGGGCGAAGTACAGAATCTCCGTCGCCGTAAAGGAGTGAATCACGATGGAGGGGTATCGCTCGCGTATGGAGCGCAGCATGTTCTCGTAGTACGAGAGCGGCAGGTCGGGGTGAATGCCGCCCTGTATCATGACCTGCGTCCCGCCTGCCGCCGCTGTCTCGCCGACCTTTGCGAGGATCTCCTCCATCGGCAGGAGATAGGCGTCGGGCGCGTCCTGCTTCGTGTAGAACGCGCAGAACCGGCACTCATTCACGCAGATGTTCGTATAGTTGATATTGCGGTCGACGATGAACGTCACCGTATCGCCGAACCGTCGCCGCCGCTCCGCATCCGCCTCGCGCCCGAGGGCAATGGGATCGCCGTGCGTAAGGAGGTCTGCTGCCTCCTGCTCCGAAAGTCTCATGCGCCCTCCCCTGCCGCAATCGGCTGATAAAACGTATCGCGCTCCACGGGCACATAGCCCGCCTCACGGATCATCGCGTCGAGCTCGCGCCGCGTGATGCCCGTCTGCGTCTGTGCGCCTGCGGCGTGGATGATCTTCTCCTCGCCGATCGTCCCGTCGAGATCATCCGCACCGAACCCGAGCGCGAGCTGGGCGATCGGCTGCGTCAGCATGACCCAGAACGCCTTGACATGTGCGACATTGTCGAGGACAAGGCGCGAGAGCGCGAGCATCTTCATATCCTCCCACGAGCCGACGCGCACGAGTTTTTCTCTGCGCCGAGCACCGTATTCTCGGGATGAAACGGAAAAAGCATGAACGCCTGAAAACCGCCTGTCTCATCCTGCAAGTCACGCAGGGCGAGCAGGTGGTCAATGCGCTCCTCGACCGTCTCGATGTGTCCGTACATCATGGACGCATTCGTACGGATGCCGAGCGCATGCGCCGTGCGCATACAGTCCAGCCACTCCGCACGCGTTGCCTTTTTCGGGCAGATGATCGCGCGTACGCGGTCGGAGAGAATCTCTGCGCCGCCGCCCGGGAGCGAGGAGAGCCCCGCCGCCTGCAGACGACAGAGAATGTCACGGACACTCGTCTCCTCCGTCTGGGCAAAGTTCACGACCTCCACGGGGGTGAACGCCTTGATGTCCGCATGGGGCAGTGCCGCGTGTACCTGCCGCACCACGTCCTCATAGTAGGAAAAGGGACGGTCGGGGTGGAGGGCGCTCACGATGTGAATCTCCGTCAGATGCGGCGTCTTCTGTGCCGCCGCGAGCACGCGTGCCACATCATCCATTTCCATAATATAGCCGCGCGCATCCCCCTGCTCCACCTGAAAGGCGCAGAGGGGGCAGTTCGCACGGCATATATTCGTGAGATTGATGTGACGGTTCACCGTATAGTAGACATTCTTCCCGCTCGCGCGCTCCTTCGCCGCACGCGCCCACTGCGCGAGCGCGAGCAGGTCGTTGTCCTCATAGAGGAGGAGTGCATCCTCCCTCGTCAGCCGCGCTCCGCCCTCGGCGGCGGCACGGGCCGTTCTCAAATCGCTCATGTACTCTCCTCAATGGTAGATGCCGCCCGAGAGGCGATGCGCCTTCTCCTCCCGCAGCCGCAAAAGGAGCGGATTCTCCCCTGAGCGCATAGCATCACCTCCAAAACTTTGGGAAACACGGATAAATTCAGCGATCCCCGTGTTCTATTATATATAGATTCAGCGAAAAGGTAAAGGAAGCGCGGGGATTTTCGCCGCCTTCTCATTTACTTTCCCAAAAGACCTATTGAAGCCGCTCCGCATCCGTATTATTATCAGAATGAATCGATATGTCAAAATGGGAAAGGAGCCGCCCATGAATCTACCCTACCAATGCCCCGACTGCGGCACAGAGCTCGGCTACGAGGGGCTCTGCTGGCGGTGCAGGACAGCGGCACAACGGCGCGCCGCAGCGGCGTGGACACCTGCGGAGATCGCGGCAAAGGAGCAGGAGATCATCGCGCAGATCGACGATGTGCCCGATGATTTCTGGTATCTGCTCTGCCGTGAGGACAGCGTCGCCCCCTGCGATTCCGCGTGCGGCACTGGCGGCGCGTACCTTCTGGCCGCCCGCGCTCTACTATCACGCGCCCGCCGATGTGCGGGACGGGCTGATCGCCGCACTGATGGAGACGGAGGCCGCGCAGGAGGCGAACGAGCTGATGATGTGCCTCGGCATGCAGGGGGACGACCGTGCGCTTGCGGCACTCCTTGCACTGGAGCGTGCGCCGCGTCCGTGGCGCGGACAGCTCTACGTCAATCCCTCCGTCTATGCGCAGTGCGGCGGCTGGACGTTCGACCGCGAGGGACGGCGGCGCACGCTGAACTTCGACACCTGCTATCCCATCGTTCACGCCGCCTCAGCAGAGGAGCTCGATCGCTCCCCCGTCCGCATCGCCCGTCCGCGCGAGGAGCACTGCCCGCACTGCGGCGGCCGCATGGCAGATATGCTCGTCCTCGACGGGCGGGACGCGCGCCTGCAGTTCCTCGGCATTGACGGCATCCTCACAGCGACCTGCTGTCCGAACTGCGTCGCCTATGCAGAACCGATGCTGAGCCGCTATACACTCGACGGCGGCAGCACTGTCCTGCCCTATGAGAATGCAGATGCCACGGCGTACATGGAGGAACTCGACACCATCTTTGACAACGATCTCATCCTCGGCGCGTCCCCCGTCCCGCGATTCTACGGTGCATTCTTCGACGATGTGAGCACGCTCGGCGGATTCGCCCTCTGGGAGCAGGACTGGTCGTACACGACCTGCCCCGACTGCGGGCAGCCGATGAAATACCTCATGCAGATCCGTTGGAACGAGCTGGCGGACTACATGGAGGGCACGCTCTACATCGAGTTCTGCCCCGCCTGTCAGGTCGTCTCCATGCAGCACCAGCAGACGTGAGGTGCGCCATGACCGACCACGACCATACGGTACTTGACGAAAAGTTCCGCACTCTGTGCGCGCACCTCTGCTGGGAGCGCATCCTCCCATCCATGCCTTGCCACAGAGAATGCCTCGCCCGCACAGATGGCGACAGCGCTCCGACAGGCACTATGCAGTGCCTACCCGGCGACAAGGCTAAAGCGCACGATGAAGAGCATCCACTACGCCAACGCCTTTGCCGACACGGCGCTCAGGGAGTGTGCCTTTACCCTCGACGAGGTCGAGCAATACCTGACACGGAATCACTTCCTTGACCACGACCGTTCCGTCGATTTCTTCAACAGAAACGATCACGGCGGAGGGATTCGTCATCACGCCGACCGCCCTAGTGGAAACGATGCTGGAGAGCCTGCTCCTCAGTCATAAAGGAGAACACGATGAAAAAAAACGTCCGCAATAATTCTTCGCACGGAAAAAAGCCCATGCCCACGGAGGTCTACACCGAGGAGGAGATGTCCGCCGTCGAGGACTTCATCGAGACGAACTTCGGCACGTACGCGAACGTCTTTCATGAGGTCGTCTCACCCGACATCCATCTGGATATATGCATCGTCGATCCGACCGAGGAGCGGAACTACTACATGCTCGTCACCCTCGGGATGGGGGCGCACCGCATGAACGTCCCAGAAGAGCTCGCCGAGTACAAACTCGAACGCGCCGAGCTCGCGATTGCCCTGCCGCCCGACTGGAAGATCCACGAGGACGACGAGGAGTACTACTGGCCGATCCACCTGCTGAAAAGCCTCGCACGTCTGCCGATCGAGGATGATACATGGCTCGGCTGGGGGCATACCATCGACAGCAGGACGAACAACTACGCCAAAAGCACCAAGCTGACCGCCTCCCTCATCATCGGGGCGCAGGTAAAGGGAGACAATACGGTCTGCCTCCTGCCGGACGGCGACGAGGTCAATTTCTATCAGATCATCCCGCTCTACCGCGACGAGCTCAACTACAAATTCGACCGCAGTGCGAAGGAACTGGTAAACCTCTTTGGCGAGCGGCACGTGAGCTTCATCATCGACCCGCAGCGGCGCAGCGCATGCGCCCCCGAGGACTTTGAGGATCTCGTGATGGACAACGCGGAGTGGCATCTCTCCAGCCTGCACGAGAAGAAGCTCCCCGTCGATGAAATCGAGGCGTACAGCCACATGGCGGTCTACCTGCGGTGGTGCATCCTGCATGATCTGATGGCGGACTGGTTCATCCGCGAGTACGAGCCGACCGTGCGCGCCGTAAAGGAGCACCCGGCGGAGACAGACCTGCGTCCCTTCCTCCGCGACGAGCTGCACGGGATCCTGATGCGCGGCTTCTTCAACGCGGAGGGCGCGGCGTTCGCGCATTACTACTACGACGGCGAGGCGCCCTCTACCCCTCGGACGTCGACGATCACGCCCTCGCGTATTTCGGAGCAGAAAAATACTACTCGAAGGAGTTTGACGACGAGGCATATCTCTTCGTCCCATTCGACGAGCGCCTCTATCGGGAGATGGCAGAGCTCATCGAGCGGCACTGGGATGCGTGGAAGCGCAATACTGAGGAACTGGAGGACGCCGATCCGAGCGACGTCGCCATCGCAACGATGCAGTACCTGAACGCCAGCAGGGCGAGCTGCTCTCTGATGTACCTCCCGCCGCTGGCGGACGACGACCCGATCGCCTCATGGTACAGCTACGCCACGCGCACGGCCGCGCGCGACGGCATTGTCCCCGTCATCATCGTCCCGAGCGACACGCTCTGGGAGGCACTGACGATGAACGCCGAGGCGGAAAAGGGCGCGTTCGAGGACTACGAATTCGACGCAGACGCCGTCATCGCCTACCGCGAGCGCATGGCGCAAAAGCTGGTCAAGGACGGCAAAAAGATCCTCATGACGCGGCGTGCCGAGCGCACGGAGGACATGACGGTGAAAGAGAGCACGATGGGGGACACCAATGACCGCCCCATCGGCTACTGGAACTACGAGACGCAGAAAACGCATCCCGTGATCCTCGCCAAGATCCCCGTCAAGCATCCGTGGGAGATCTTCACCTACCTGCCCTTCGGCGGGTGGAACGACTGCCCTGACACCGCCGCGCAGATGGCGGTCGCAAAGTACTGGCACAAGACGGACGGCGCCGTCCCCGCCGTCCTCACCTACGACACACTCGAGTACCGCGTCCCCGCGCCCGTCGCGCCGGAGAACGCCGCCGCGCGCGCTGTGGAGCAGTACGCCTACTGCAGCGACATCATCGAGCAGGGCGGCCCCGGCATGAGCGTCAGCAGGCTCGCCGACAGCCTGCGAAAATCGCACATTTGGTATTTCTGGTGGGATTAACCGTCAGCATTGATGGGAAAGCATACGAAAGAGACAGGAGAAGCTTCCTGTTCTGCCGTAACAAGCGCCCCCACCACCGCTTCGCGGTCCCCCTTCCCCGTGTCGCACGGGGGAGGCATTGGATGACGGTAGATTCGCTTCCCCCGTCGCGCGGGGGAAGCGGCGAGCGTCGCGAGCCGATAGGGGCGCCCTGAGCGCAATTTAGCCCCAGACGAGAGGAGCAGCAGATGACGTTATTGGAACAGTGTCAGGCATGGCACAATCACGGAGATTACGAGAAGATCATCGCGGCGATTGAGGAGATCCCCGCCGCAGAGCGCACACCCGAGCTCGATGGCGAGCTGGCGCGCGCCTACAACAACGTTGCGCAGCCGAGTGAGTGGTGGTATTTCCAAAAGGCGATTGACCTCCTCGCGCCGCATGCAGAGGATTCTGCCGACGATCACGTCTGGAACTTCCGCATGGGCTATGCCTACTACTACCTCGATCAGGAAAACCGCGCCCTGCCCTACTTTGAGACGGCGCTTGCGGCGCTGCCGGGCGACGAGGACACCGAGCAGATGATCGAGGACTGCCGCCGCGGGCTCTCCCTCCCGCTCTTTTCGCGCCCGTTCCGCATCCGCGTGCAGGAGGCATGGCTCGCGTTCTCCGAGGCGGAGGAGGAGCTGCGTGCGCTGATGGATGCGGGATCGGATCACGGCGAGGAGCTCATCGAGCGGTGCAGCTCTGCGCTGCACATCGCCTTTGATGATCTCTCATTCGAGCTCGGAAAGGGCGGCGAGAAATATGAGCTCATCCTTACCCCCGAGGGCATGCGCGCAAAACTCTTTCCGCTCGTCTATTTCGCGCGCCATGCCCCCGCCTCCGTGCGCGAGCACTGGGACATCCACGTCGGTCGCACCGCCTCTCTTGGCTTTGCCCTGCGCACGGACGACTACACCATCGAGATGACGGATGTCGCCGTCTGGTTCGCGCCCGATGGCGATGGGATCGCCCTCACACTCTACTGCGAAAAGCTCTGCCGCTCCTGCGGGAGAACGAGAATCGCGCATGGTGGATGCTCTCCACCATCGTCGATCAGGCACTCGGCGAGATCGCCGCCATCCGCCTCATCCATGATTTCGATCTCCTCGATGCGCCGCGCGAGGAGCCGTCGACCCTGCTGGCGGATCTGCCGCAGGCACTCGCGGCGGCGGGGTACTCCCTCGCGAACGATGCAGAGGAGTACCTTGACCACTACTATCTCGCCTACGAGCGCGAGCCGGACACATCGGACGATGCGGATCTGCGGCTCGACGTCTATGTGGGCGGCACGCGTCTGCCCTCCCTCCTCAGTTCCTATATGGATAGTGATGCGACGCTCGTGGACATCTACCATGCGGATGGGATCGCGGCGGGCTTTATCGCCTATCCGCTGACGGACGAGATGCGCGAGAGTGCCGACGAGATTCTCGATTTTCGCGATGCGCTCATGCAGGCGATCGAGGAGGAGACCGATTGTCTGCATGCGGTAACCTTCCTCGGCGGTGCAACGGGCACGAACTACGGCTATCTGGACTTTCTCGCGTGGGATCTGCACGCCGTCCTCGTCGCCGCAGAAACCGTTCTCAAGAGGACGAATCTGCCGTGGGCGGTGTTTCACTCCTTCCGACGGGACGCGGCGGGCACCGTCAACATTTTTGATCGCGACGAGGAGGAGGAGGACGCCGCCGCGCCGGAGAGCTCCGACACAGAAAAAGGCCCCCCTGCTCACGGCGGAGGCCGTCGCCAAACTCGAGGCGATGGAGGATGGATCCACGGGCTATTTCTACAAAATGCTCAGCTATCTGAACAAATACATCAAGAACGGCATCATCAAGGGGCGGTTCACACGCGAGGAGGCGCATCGTGACCGCGACATTGCGCTGTGGTATGCCTACGCATGCAACAATGTCGATCTGTACCCCTACTACTACCGAGCGATACAGTGGATGCCGGACTCCGAGCCGAATGCGCACGGGTGCGGGACGTGGTACTATCGCTACGCCGTCGCCCTCATGCACTGCGGCTATCTGGAAAAGGCGCTCCGCTATGCCGCGCAGGGAACGCGCGAGGAGCCGGACTATCCGTGGTGCTATCTCGAGCTCGGCAAACTGCGCGCCCATTTCGGCGACCGTGATGGTGCGCTGGACGCCGTGCGGCAGGGGCTTTCCCTCGTGCCGGGCGACCGCGAGTTCCTGACGCTGGAACGTGAGATCGAGGAGGGCGCAACGATTGAACAGATGTGCTTTCACTGGGTCGACGGAGCGTATGACGAGGAGCTGCAGCAGGCATCGCGTGCGGCCGAACTTCCGCAGGAGGGCGTGGCGGCAGATGCCCTCGATGACATGTACCAAAAGCAGCGTTCCATCCTCTGCATCCACGTCGACGAGGAGGGGCTCTCCCGCGTCCTGCGCCTCTTCTCCCCCATATCGGCAGGCAGCTACACGCGCAACGCGCCCTACTGCCATTTCCCGCGCAAGGCCGGAGATACAGAGGTGGAGATCGTATTCCGCATGAACGAGGCGGGCATGTCCAAGCTCCCCCTCACATGGCTGACCGAGGTCAGAGATCACATCGACAGCGGGGCATGGGTGAAACATACGGATGAGCACGGCACGGCTCAGCTCATCGCCGTGCACATCTTACTCGATCACACCGTCGTGCTCGAGTACAAATACCCGTGGAAGGAAAAGAGCGCCTACTTCGAGGTGGATGCTGACTGGAACGTCGGCGAACGGAAGGGATAAGGCGAGCAGCAACAAAAAAGACGGCGTTTGCCGTCTTTTTTGTTGCTGTATCTGCGAGGAGAATACTCCCCCGCCCTCAATACGTCTCGATGATGTTGAAATTACTGTCACACGCGGCGGGCGTGCGTCCGATCTCGCGGATGATGCGGATGATGTGATCCTCGGAGAGGGCGCGCGGGCTCTTTGCCCCCGCGTCGTGAAGGATCGTCTCCTTGTGCACGGTGCCGTCGATGTCGTTCGCACCGAACCCGAGCGCGACCTGCGCCACGGGCACGGTCAGCATCACCCAGTACGCCTTGATGTTGCGGAAGTTATCGAGCAGGAGGCGTGCGATCGCAATCGTCCGCAGATCGTCCCACATCGACGTCTGCCGCACCGTCCGCCCCAGCTCCGTATGCGACGGCAGGAACGGGAACGGGATGAACGTCTGAAAGCCCCCCGTCTCGTCCTGCAGGTCGCGCAGGCGCATCATGTGTGCGACGCGCTCCTCGAGCGTCTCGATGTGCCCGTAGAGCATCGACGCATTCGTCTTGATGTCGAGCTCATGCGCTGTACGCGCCACGGCCAACCACTCATCCGCCGTCGCCTTGTTCGGGCAGAGCTCCCCGCGCACGCGGTCGGAGAGGATCTCCGCACCGCCGCCCGCGATCGACTGCAGCCCCGCCTCGCGCAGGCGCAGGAGCACCTCACGCACGGAGAGCCCCGACGTATGGGCAAAATGCGTGATCTCCACGCCCGTGAAGCCCTTCAGATAGAGTGAGGGGAAGGCCTCGTGCAGCGCGCGCAGACGCAGGAGATAGTCGTCAAACGTCCACGTCGGATGCAGCCCGCTCACAACGTGCAGTCCCGCGAGATGCGGGTCGCGCATCGCCTCCGCGACGTGTGCCACCGCCTCCGACGCGCTCATCTCGTAGGCGCCCGCATCCTCTGCATCGCGCCCGAACGCGCAGAATTTACAGTGCGCCATGCAGATATTCGTCAGATTCACATGGCAGTTCACATTGTAGTAGACAATATCGCCGCATTTCTCCGCGCGCACATGGTCGGCGAGCGCGCCGAGCCACGCGATGTCATGCGAGGCAAAGAGCGCCACGCCGTCCTCATACGTCAGGCGCTCGCCGCGCTCTACTTTCTTCTCAATATCGAGGTATTTACTCTGCAATTCATCGTCTCTAAACACACAAGTTATCTCTTTATGATTCGATACACAGCGCAAAAGTCCTGCCACAGATGCAAAAGGAGCCGCCTGCAAAACCGATAGGTATCGGCTTTGCAAAACGGCTCGGAGACAGCGGCAGCACCACATTGCCGCAAGTCATTCCCTTATTTTTTCGGCGTAATCGCCAGCGCGCGTACGGGCAGCCCCGTCGCGCCCTCGATGTTCGGCCACCCGAGGAAGAGCAGCGCCCCTGCCGGCGCCACGCGGTCGAGATTCGTCAGCACCTCGACCTGCAGCTTCCCCTTGCCGAGGACATAGCGCTCACACGCGAGATCCCCCGCCTTTGCCGCCTCCGTCGAGGCATCCGTGTCGAGCGTCTCATGTCCGTTCGCCGCGGCATTGCGCGTCTCATAGATATACTTCAGCGCATCCATCGACCACGACGGGAAGTTCTCACTGCCGTCCGCGGCGATCCCGGAGATCGCATCCATATCCGGCCAGTGACGGCTCCACCCCGTATAGAGCGCGACAAACGCACCGTCGGGGATCGCGCCGTACTTCGCCTCGTATGCCTTGATGTCCTCCACCGTCACCGCATAGTGCACATCGCGCGCGACCTGCTCCGTCACGTCGATCACGCACAGCGGATAGAGCATGTGGCGCGCACCGAAGTCCTCCGCGAGTGGGAGGTTGCGCACGAAATGTCCCGGAAAGTCAATGTGCGTCCCGAACTGCCCTGGGAACTTGAACGTCTGGATGAGGCAGTCGAGCATCGGATTGCCCCAGTCAAAGCACGTCTTTGAGAGCTCCACCGAGCCCTCGGGGATCCCCGCCCAGCATGGGCTGTCGTTGTTCAGCGGATGCGTCAGATCCACCCACTCATACGCGTCCGACTTCAGCTCCTCCAGTGCGTTCCACAGCTGATATGCCATATCCCCATCTCCTTTATTCTATAGCCCAATTTATATGTTATATGGCTGTAACAAATGTCAGAAAGCCTAAAATCACACCAGCTAAATTCGGGACGATAAGGATAAAATCCTTTTTTGGCTCTTTCGTCCATCCATAAATAACCCAAATTAAACAGGAAATCGAAGCGGTAAGAGGCTGCCACGGTTGAGCCTTTACCCCTTCTAAATTAGCGATAATTTGAGGAATATAGGTGATAAACACAAAAACACCGATAAACGCTCCGATTGAACCCACGATAAGATTGATTTTCTTTTTTTCCATAAATTACCTCCATTTTTATATGACGTACATGTTTATGTATATTATCATGAGCCTTGCATTTTTTCAAATTAAATTCTTTTATGGGGTTGACAATCTTCTGAAGTTTTACTATACTAAGGATAGTTAGGGAGATGTTAGAGTGGCAGGCTGATTCAGGACAGGCTGCCCCCATGTGATCCGTAAGCACATGGTGTATCTCCTTCGGGGATTTCCCACCGTGTTGACCGACGGTTGTTGGAGAGGGACACGGGATGCACCTCGCTGGCTGAGTGAGGAAGCAGCCGCAGCGTCCACGACGGACTGGGAGGAGATTCCGATGGGTTATTGAGTGGCCGCAACGGTCTGCACCGTGCACCCCGACCCGGTGGGTCGGACGGGGATGCCGAGCGAAGGTGCGGCAGGAATGCGGCAGCCCGCGTGGGGTGGGCACACAAGAGGGCATGGATTAGCGCATGACGAGGAGGACGTTCCCCAGAGCGGAACAGAATGTGCGCACAGAGAACATGTCGTGGTGGTTTTTCTCAGCGTTTTCGCCGGAAAGTTCCGCATCTCAAGCTAGCGGCGATGCGGAATGAAGCGTGGATCGTTTGAATGCAAGAGAGTTACCTATCACTTCCCGTATTTTCCTCAGAACCGCCGATGCGTGACGAGAAAGCGCATCGGCGGTTTTGTTTTTGACGTCTCTTTCCCAGCGGTTAGGCAGACAGCACCAATGTATTTTTGCTATTTTGGATTTTCGTGCTATAATACAGATGTTTTTCATTTTATTATAGATAGGTGGTATTGGCATGAAACACTCCGAAAACGAGTTCATGCAGCACGAATTGCGGCTCCCTGAGCTGACAATGCGCGGCATGATCCTCGGTGCAATCCTCACCATCATCTTTACCGCATCGAACGTCTACCTCGGTCTCAAGGTCGGTCTGACGTTCTCCTCCGCCATTCCGGCGGCGGTCATCTCGATGGCGGTACTCAAGATGGCGAAGGATGCGAACATCCTCGAGAACAACATGGTGCAGACGCAGGCATCGGCAGCAGGTACGCTGTCCGCCATCATCTTCATCATCCCGGGCATGCTCATGATCGGCTACTGGCAGGACTTTGAGTTCTGGCAGACGCTCGTCGTCTCCGCCTGCGGCGGCTGTCTCGGTGTTCTCTTCACCATCCCGCTGCGGCGCGCGATGGTCGTCCACAGCGACCTCGCCTACCCGGAGGGCGTTGCTGCGGCAGAGATCCTAAAGGTCGGATCGCACGACGACAGCCGCGAGCAGCACGGCTCTGGACTGAAAGAGATCCTCTCGGGCAGTGCCATCGCGGGCGTGATCGCGTTCCTCACGAACGGCCTGCAGGTGCTCGGCGGCAGCCTCTCCGCATGGTTCCACGTCGGACGCGGCATGACGCAGCTCCCGCTCGGCTACTCGTCGGCACTCGTCGGCGCGGGCTACCTCATCGGCATCACGAGTGGACTCGCGATGCTGATCGGTATCGCCATCGCATGGGCGGGCTTCGTCCCCTATTTCACCATCACCGGTGCGCTCCCCGACGGCATGACCCTGCAAAAATTTGCGGGTACCGTCTATCAGCAGAAGGTGCGCCTCATCGGCGCGGGCGCCATGGGCGTCGCCGCGATCTGGACGCTGCTCTGCCTCGCACGCCCCGTCATTGACGGTGTAAAGGAATCCATCGCAGGTGCACGCGCAGACAGTGCAGAGCGCGGTCTGCACCGCATGGACATCGACATGACGATGAAGAGTGTCGGGCTCGTCTTTGCCGTCACCGTCATCGGACTGCTCGTCATCTTCTACGCCTTTGTCAGCCCCGAGCAGATCCCGGGCGGGCAGAAAATTGCCTTTACCCTCGTCGGCGTCAGCGTCGCCGTCCTCATGGGCTTCTTCGTTGCTGCCGCCTGCGCCTATATGGCAGGACTGGTCGGCACGTCCTCCAGCCCGATCTCGGGCATCGGCATCCTCGGCATCATCGTCGCATCGCTCGTCATGTACGCGCTGTGCTCCATGTTCGGCATCTTCGCGCTGCCGGGCGGCGAGAAATTTGCGACGGCGACCGCTATCTTTACCACGTCGATCATCCTCGCGATTGCCTGCATCTCGAATGACAATATGCAGGATCTCAAGACCGGCTATCTCGTCGGTGCAACGCCGTGGCGTCAGCAGGTCGCGCTCCTCATCGGCTGCGTGGTCGGCGCACTCGTCATCGCCCCTGTGCTCAACCTCCTCTATGAGGCGTATGGCTTCTCGGGCGCGCTGCCGCGTGCGGGCATGGATCCCGCGCAAGCACTCGCCGCACCGCAGGCGGTGCTCATGACGACCATCGCACAGGGCATTTTCTCGCAGAAGCTCGCATGGGAGTACATCTACATCGGCATCGGGGTCGGCATCGTGCTCGTCCTCATCGACCTCTTCCTGCGCCGCTCGACGAAGAACCTCGCCATGCCGCCGCTCGCCGTCGGTATGGGCATCTACCTCCCGCCCGTCATCCAGACGCCGCTCGTCGTCGGTGCGATCCTCGGCTACTTCGTCAACCGTCACCTGCGTCAGACGAAGGGTGAGGAGGCGGAGCGCGCAGGTCTGCGGCGCGGCACGCTCTTTGCCTCGGGGCTCATCGTCGGTGAGTCCATCATCGGCGTCCTCCTCGCCGGTATCATCGTCGTCTCCGTCTCGAACGGCGGCGGCGAGAGCCCGCTCGCCATTGCGCCTGAGGGATTCGCTGACACCGCCGAGATGCTCGGCCTCCTCGTCTTTATCGGCGTCCTCGCCATCTTCGGCAAGGTCGTACTGGGCGGGAAAAAGAAGCATAAATTTTTCGTACCAGCAGAAACGCCATCGGTCACGTTGGATCGATGGCGTTTCTTTTCGTTTCTTTTATGGAGGCGATATTGTATAATAAGAAAAAAACGAGGTGATGAGATGAATCTGCGTGATGAATTTGAGCGCATCATGCGCGAGCAGCGTGAGATCGCCCTCGCGACGATGAGCGAGGGGCTGCCGCACGTGCGCATTGTGAACTTTTACTACGATACCGAGACGCACTGCGTCTACTTTGCCACGTTCAAGGACAACGAGAAGGTCGTCGAACTCGCCGCGAACCCCTCCATCGCCTTCACCACCGTCCCGCACCATGACACGACCGAGCACGTCCGCGCCAGCGGTCATGCGGTAAAGTCCGCCCGTCCCATCACCGCGATCACAGAGGCCATCGTCGCCAAGGCACCGCGCTTTCAGGAGACCGTCGACGCCGTCGGTGACGACCTCATCCCCTACGAGATCACACTCACCGAGGCGGTGGTATTGGTCGGGCGGGATCACTGGGGCAGGATTGTGTTCTGAGAAGCAGCAGATCACAGCGGCGGAATTTATCAGCGATCCTTTCTTTTATATTAAAAGTATTGTATAATGGCATGAAGAGGTGATTAAAATGAATCTGCGGAACGAATTTGAACGCATGATGCGAGAGCAGAACGAAATCGCGCTCGCAACGATGAGTGACGGACTGCCGCACGTCCGCATTGTCAACTTTTACTACGACCCGGCAAAGCACTGTGTCTACTTCGCGACGGTAAAGGACAACGAGAAGGTCGCCGAGCTCACCGCAAAGCCCTCCACCGCCTTCACCACCGTTCCGAACAACGGGACAACCGAGCACATACGTGCGCGCGGTTATGCCGTTAAGTCCTCACGCCCGCTCACAGAGATCACGGACGCCATCATCGAAAAGACGCCGCGCTTTCAGGAGACCGTCAACGCGGTCGGCGCCGACCTCATCCTCTACGAGATCAAGCTCTATGAGGCAATGGTGATGGCTGCGCGGAGCGACTGGGGCAGGATCGTGTTCTGATATCCACTGAGTAAAAAGAGGCTGCTGCACGAAACAAATGTGCAGCAGCTTTTTTTGATGATTTTTATGGAATTATCGCTTCCTTAAAGACGCCTGCCTGCTGTAAAACTTTTGCCTTCACCTCATTCACATCGTCGATTTTTCATCGATCGCTCGGGCGTCCACGCGACCGGTGATAAATGCTCGTTAAATGTATCGATTTTTCTCGCCGTTAAAGATATTATTGCGCGTGGTCAGCTCTGTTCCGCCAAACACTTTGACAAAATCTTGATACGTCCTGCCGTCGATATCCGCAACATTATTTTCGGCATATATTTTCGCGTTTTTCCCGACGCCCAGCGAATACGCATAACGATATTCGCAGCTTTCATCGTCCGTCTGGTAGTAATTATTATACACGTGAACCCTTCCCCATCTCACTCGCGGTACGCGCTGAACCAAATTATGAAATAATTATGATGCAGCGTCACATTCAGTTTGCCATCATCCGCTGTTTTTGCGTCGCTGTTCCCGATCAAAATCGCTTTATTATGACGTTCAAAAACATTATACGACATCGTTATGTCGTCCGCCTGATTCGTAATATCGACCAAGCCGTCCCGATGCTCGTATTCACGATGAAAATACGTTTCCGTCGGCTGCGTGCCGTCCTCGAAATGACAATCATCGATCCAAATATGCGTGCCGCCACGGATCGTAATACAGTCATACTGAGAATTCCAGTTGCCATCCGGCCCATCGGTGGGATCCCACGACGGAAAATCATCATACGGGGACTCAAACATGATATTTCGAATGATAACATTATCCGCGTCGAGGACTAAATCCACGCCCTTTAATTTCGCATGTTCAATCCCAATGATGCTCGTATTGGCAGGGACATGAACCATGATGTTTTTTTCCTGATTTTTTTGAGATTGTTTTCTTTTTTTCTCCTGCTCTTCTTTTCGGCTTTGCGGCACGGTACTATGCGGCGCATGCGACTCCAAATACTGCTGAAAATCATAGCCCTCCGCCATATAATCTTCCTTCGTCAGGTGCTTTCCATCCGCGCCCGTATCAAAGTCGATCGTACCGTAAATCATCAAAATCCTAGGTTCTGTATTTTTGCGATTCTCCAACGCGGCAACAAACTCCCTGCCGATTGGTCACGCGAAAAAAATATTATCCTCTACGGCAGCGGCCCCTGCCGGTCGTCCCGCTGCCCTCTGCGGCAAATCCATCATTTTTTTAGCGAGCACCTCCCGGATAAAATCCGTCTTCCCCATCGAGCTCTGGACAAACGGTAAAAGAAAAATAGCCGCTAATGCAGCAATGCAGGCAATCAGAAAAAGCTTCTTTTTCATGGTTCTATCTCCCTGTCGTCATCGTCTTAATGAAGAGCCCCTCCGACCTATAGTATACCACTTACGAAAGGAAAAATTAGGAGTGAGCGTGTATGACCAATCAAAAAAGCTCACTTCATGCCATCTTTTTGACGATATTCGCCGGAAGAGAAAAAATGCGTTAATAAGAGCAATACGAAAAGAGCAGCCAGAGAAGATGTGGCTGCTCCTTTGTTTGGCTGATTGACTCTGGGCATTGTTTCCGAGCCCTTGCGGGGTTCTGGTTCTTAAATTCCACAAGATTTCAAGAGAAAACACGGCAGGGCAATCGCCCCGCCGCATCCATATCATTTATTGTGCGCTCATCGAGAGTTCGATGAACTTGTTGCCGAGTTTTGCCTTCTGGAGGACTTCCTCGGTGATGTCCGCGCCTGCCTCGACGATGACGACACCGTTGTCCATCTTGATGGTGCGCGTCGCCTTCTTGCCGAGGAGGAAGCGGCGATGACGATCCTCGTTCGCGCGCTCTGCATCCTTGGCCTCGTCCTCTGCCGGTGCCTCAGGTGCAGGCTCTTCTGCGGCAGGCGTGGGCTCCTCTGCCGGTGCCTCGGGAGCAGGCGTCTCCTCCGGAGCAGCCGGCTCTTCGGCAGGCGTCTCCTCCGCGGGGGCAGTCTCCTCAACCGGCTCAGCCGCAGCGGGCTCTGCTGCGGGGGCTGTCACAGCGGGTGCCGCCGGTGCAGACGCTGCGTCAGATTTTTTTACGGCATCGCCCTCCGGCGAGATGACCGTGACTTCCTTTCCGAAGATGGCGACCTGATCTGCCGTCACCTCGGAGGTCGAGCCCTCCGGCGTTGTGACTTCGCATTTCTCGATGCTGCCGTCCTCGCCGATGAAGATCTCGGTGATGTTGCCCTGGATGACGCCCGTGCGCGTGATGGCCTTCGTGCCGATGACGCGGATGTTGTCGTCGAGCAGTGTCTCAAAGTCGCCCGCTGCATCGAGCGTGAGGATGTTCTCGCTGTTGTTGATGGTGACGGCATCATCACCGACGGCAATCACGTTATCGTAGGGGATGAGCTTGACTCCGCGATACCAGTCCTCGTCCTCGATCGTGATCGCCGCCACGATGCGGTTCGGCGCATCAATGAGGAGGGTCTTGCTCATGCCGAGCTCACGCCCCTCTGTGATGCTGATGACGGGAAGTCCTAGGATGTCAACGCTTTTCTTCATATTTATTCCTCCATTTTAATAAAATGTCAGGTATGATTGCCCGCCTGTCGGTCAGCCGCCGCCAGCACGTCCTCCGGTACCTCGCCGAAGGGGAGCGCAGGGGTTCCCCGCGCGCGGAGCATATCAGAAACGGCGTGCAGGGTGCGGCGGGAGCGACGGAACTCCTGCACCATGACGGCGTTCTTTGCGATGATGGGTAGCGCGAGAGCCTCGTCAAAGAGGCGAAGCGCCGCGTCGTAGTTCCCCAGACGCTTGTAGAGCGTGGAGAGCTCGATGACGAGATACGGCATGTAGGAGTCCTGCGGGTAGCGCGCGAGTGCCTTTCGGTAGGCGGCGACAGCGCGCTCGGGCGCGGGCTCTGCCGACGCATAGGCGATGTCGAGCAGCGCATCAAGCCCATCCGGCAGGTGCTCTGCCGGTGGGGTGGCGGGCGGCGAGCTCTTCGCGGGCGGTGTCGCCGCCGAGACTGCCGCCGAAGGGGTTGCTGCCGCCCCTGTGGGGTGGGCTTCGCAGCGTTCTTCTTCGCGTGTGCCTTCGCCTTTTTCTTTTTCGCCGCCAATTTCTTTCCCGCCGGTTGGGGCGGGGCTTTGGGCACGGCAGCTGCCTTTGCCGGGAAGATGGAGACGGCCGGACGCTCCGTTATGGTCTCTGCCGCAGTTGGCAGGGCGGTCTGCTCCTCCTCAAAGGAGAGCGGCGGTTTCTTCGCCGCGCGCCGCCGTGCCCGTGCCGCCATCAGGCGGTCAAAGAGCGTGACGAGCAGCCCCGCGCCCGCGATCAGTCCGCCGAGCCGCCAGTAGTACGTCTGCGTCAGCGGCGGCGCATAGTGGATCAACCCGACCACGAGGGCAATGCTGATGAGGACGGTGAGAATGAGTGCAGAAAGCCGTATCTCCGGAAACATCGCCGCCCTCCTTCCCCTAGGGCATCCCCATCACCGATGAGGTACTGCGCGTCCATACCGCGTGGAGCCCGGTCAGAAATCCGAAGCATCCACATATAGGTACTCTAGAACGCTTTCGACGTAAATGCGGAAAATCCTTCTATCATATACGAAATTTTGTGAAAAACATTAAGGAAGCACTGATAATTTCAGCACTACCATCTTGACGCATCTTTTTTTCGCCCCGCACTTCGGCGGAAAAATCTGCGCCAATCTGACGGTCTGCATTTATCAGCAGATCTCTAACGCAAAAAAACCTCTGCACGACGGAAAGCCTTCGCGCAGAGGTTTTGCTTTTTACAAGGGAACGGCTCAGACGGCGTCAAACGCTGCCGTGAGGTCGGCGAGGAGGTCGGCGATGTGCTCGATGCCGATGGAGAGGCGGATGGTGCCTCTGCCGATGCCGGACGCGGCGAGCTCGGCGTCGTTCATCTGGGAGTGCGTGGTGGTCGCAGGATGGATGACGAGTGACTTGACATCCGCGACGTTCGCGAGGAGCGAGAAGAGTTTCAGGTGGTCGATGAAGCGGAACGCCGCCTCCCTGCCCGCCCACGATGTCAAAGGTGAAGATCGATACGCCGCCCTGCGGGAAGTACCGCTCGTAGATGGCGTGATTGGGATGATGCGGGAGCGAGGGGTGGTTGACGCGCTCGACCTTCGGATGCTTCGCGAGGAAGTCCACGACCTTCAGTGCGTTCGATACGTGCCGCTCGACGCGCAGGGAGAGTGTCTCCAGCCCCTGCAGGAAGAGGAATGCGTTGAACGGAGCGATCGCCGCGCCCGTGTCGCGCAGGAGGAGGGCACGGATGTAGGTGACGAAGGCGACGGGGCCGAGTGCCTCGACGAAGTTCACGCCGTGATAGCTCTCGTTCGGCTGCGTGAGGTGCGGGAAGCGTCCCGATGCCTTCCAGTCGAAGGTGCCGCCCTCGACAATGACGCCGCCGAGGCTGGAGCCGTGCCCGCCGATGAATTTCGTCGCGGAGTGCACGACGATGTCCGCGCCGTGCTCAATGGGGCGCAGGAGGTACGGCGTCGCAAAGGTGTTGTCGATGACGACGGGGACGCCCTGCGCGTGTGCCGCCTTGGCGACGGCCTCGATGTCCACGAGGTCGGCGTTCGGGTTGCCGACGGTCTCGATGAAGACGCATTTCGTGTTTGGACGGATGGCATCGGCGAACCCCTGTGCGCCCGCCTTCGGCTCGACAAAGGTCACGTCGATGCCCCAGTCCTTTCGCCGTGTGCGCGAGGAGGTTGTAGGAGCCACCATAGATGGTCTGCTGCGCGACGACGTGGTCGCCCGCATGGGCGAGTGCCTGGATCGTCGCCGTGATCGCCGCTGCGCCCGAGGCAAAGGCGAGTGCCGCCGTGCCGCCCTCGAGTGCCGCGATGCGCTTTTTCAAAGACGTCCTGCGTCGGATTCATCAGGCGTCCGTAGATGTTGCCCGGATCCTTGAGTGCAAAGCGGTCGGCAGCGTGCTGCGCATTGTGGAAGACGTACGAGGTCGTCTGATAGATCGGTACGGCACGCGCATCCGTCACGGGATCGGCTTCCTCCTGTCCGACACGCACCTGCAGGGTTTCAAAATGATAGTTTTTTTCTCGCTCATGGATATTCCCCTTTTCCATTTTTCAAAAAAACGCATAGTTTATAGATATGAATTATATACAAAATATCCTATTTGTCAAGATAAACAGATCTTCTCACAAATTTTTATTTCAATATTTAATAATAACTATTGACAAATAAAAAGTACTTGCACTATAATAGCCAATGTAAACAGGATATGAAACAGATTCTCAAAGATCTGCAGTACAAAAATTATGAAAGGGGATTTTTAACTATGTCACACGCAAATGATGCAAACCTCAACAACGCGATCAATGCCTACATCGCCAATATCGGCGTCGGCTATATCAAGCTGCACAACCTCCACTGGAACGTGGTCGGGCCCCAGTTCAAGGCTGTTCATGAGTACCTCGAGTCGCTCTACGATGCGTTCGCGGATGTGCTCGACGAGACGGCGGAGCTGCTGAAGATGGCCGGCGTGCAGCCGGTCGGCAGCCTCAAGGGCTACCTCGAAATCGCAACGATTAAGGAGCTCGGCGATGAGGCGGTCGATCAGAAGAAGGCACTTGAGATCACGCTTGCGGATCTCGAACTCCTCCGTGACCAGGCGCTCGAGATCCGCAAGGCTGCCGATGCGCATGACTGCTTCGGCGTTGCGAACCTCATGGAGGATCACGTCACCAACTACGCAAAGCAGATCTGGTTCCTCCGCTCCATGCTTGCGTAATCCATTTTCCGAGCCATTCCTCACTTCCTTATAGATACGAAACCGCCGTACCGATTGGTGCGGCGGTTTTCTTATCCTGTTTTACGGCATATCCTTCCCGCCCTGCGTCTCCATCTGCCGCTCATGGTAGATGTCGGTGATGACGATCTTGACGATGACGATGAAGGGAACGGCGAGGAACATGCCCGCCGCACCGAGGATTTCGCCGCCGAAGACGACGCCGAGGATGATGGCGACAGGGTGGAGGTGGAGGGATTTGCCGACGAGGGCGGGATAGACGACGTTGTGGTTGATCTGTGTGAGCGCGAGATAGAAGAGTGCGGTCTGCAGTGTGATCCCCCATGCGGTCGCGGCGGTCGTGACCGTTCCGAGTGCGGAGGCAACGGTCGGGCCAAGGACGGGGACGAACTCGCTGATGCCGGAGAGCAGGGCGAAGACGGAGGCATACGGAAGGCGCATAATGGTGAAGTAGATAAAGACGACGAGTCCCGTGATGATGCACATGACGAGCTGGCTGCATACATAGATGCGCAGGGCGCGGAGGAGCCGGTCAAAGAGGCGGAGGACACGCCCGCGCGAGCCGTGCGGGAAGAGGTCAGCGAGCCAGCGTTTGATGCTGTTGCCGTCTTTCAGGAGGTAGAAGGAGACAAAGATGATGATGACGAAGTCCATGATTTTTGCCGACAGCGACGAGGAGGAAGGAGAGGGATGTGCGCAGGAGCTCCGCGCTGACGCTGCGCAGTTTGTCGAGGATGCCCGTCATTTCCTGCTGCAGATCCAACTCCGTGAGGAACGGCATCTGCTGGAGTCCCTGTCCGATGCTCGGCAGCTCGATGACGAAGCGCTGCAGCGACGGGACGACGGAGCGCGAGAGGATGGAGAGGAGGACGAGGACGAGCAGGAGAAAGAGGAGGATCGCCCCCGCCGCCGCGATGCCACGCGGGATGCGCCGCCGCTCCATCGCGTCTACGGCCGGCTGGAGGAGGAGCTGCAGGAGGAGCGAGAGGAAGACGATAAAGGCGAAGTCCTGAAAGAACCAGAAGGAGGAGAGCAGTGCGGCAAAGACGATGGCAAGGATGATGGAGGTGCGGTGATTCGCGAGGTTCATAGATACCTCCTTTCTGTATATAGGATTGAATTACAGTTTATCCCGATAATTTTCACGCATGTGAAAGAATCCAGTAATAATGCATCTATCGCGTATATTTCAGTCTCGTACGGGCAAGTGCTTCCTGCACATCATCGACGCATCCCGTCGCGATATCCTCCTCGGCGTGTTCGGTCTCTCAATGGATATGCGCTAGGTGCTGCATCCGCTCATACGTCTCCATGCTCATAAAGACCATATCTCCGTAGCCGTTCTTCGTGATGTAGATCGGCTCGTCGCTCGCGTGGCACATCTCTGAGATGCGAGCCGTGTCCTTAAGCTCCTTGACGGGAATAATCTGTGGCATGATGCACCGCCTTTCTGTAATGGGATAATTATACCATAGTTTTATTGATCCTTCGACAAATGATTCGATGAATTTTCATGCACGCTGTTGACCGAACCAGTGTGAGGATTTATACTTTTCTCTGACTGGAGGTACATCATGCGAATCCGCTCCCATTGCCGTGAAGCCCTTGAACGATTACATCCTGAGCGTGATGTTCTCCAACGGGGAGCACCGATACTTCGATGTGAAGCCGTATCTAGAGATCCCCTTTTTTTGCTCCACTCAAAAATATGGAACAGTTCAAACAGGTCTTTGTCAATGACTTCACGGTCGAATGGAAAAATAGCAGAGACATCGCCCCGCATGAACTCTATGACGATTCTATGCCGACTTCAACGTTCGTATAACAGAACGCCCTTGTATGACAGAAGGAGGCGATGGAGAATGTTCTGCAAAAATTGTGGAAAGCCCGTTGAGGATGGCGCAACGTATTGTCGGGCATGCGGCTCAGCGATTGCCACGCCTGAGGCGCACACACAAATGAGCAATACTCTGCGTAAACCAGACGAGGGCATTATAGAGAATTTTTTCAAACTGCATGGGCGTTTGAATCGAAAGAGATTTATCAAGAGATCACTTGCGTTAGCAGGTCTGGGCTTCCCTTGCATTTTCTTGCCTTTTGCCGTACTCGGTGACACATTGTCATTTGATGTGCTGTCAAGAATAATTGCATTTGTTTTCCAGATAGCAAATTATTGTATCGCCGCCCGCCGTTTGGAAGATCTAGGGTATGGTCCGGGTGCAGCACGCCTCATTTTAATTGTTGGTATTGTATCTCTCCCGATTGATGATGAGCACGTCCTTCGGATTTTGTCATATGGACAGTCCGGTTTTTGGCTCTACTGTGCGATAAAGAAAGGGACTGTGGGGAAAAACCAATACGGCGAAGATTCTCTACAGCAAGGAGCAAGTTCATAGTTTTTGAGCATCAGCACAGGGAGATGTGAAATTGCAATCATTCGACAGAAAATCATGACCACCCGTCAAACGGGTGGTTTGCACGCCCCCTATAAGGGGATAATACCGGCCAGCGTCTAAAGGCGCTGGCTTTCCCTTTGTTCAAGCCATATTGCCCTTGACTCGTCACTGCCCTTAAAAGGGCGGTGGTACTACCTGCTTCCCTTAAAAGGGTCTTCGTACTCTTTCACGCTGAGTTTATCCAAGGCAATGTCATGCTTTTTCCTGCTCTTGGATATATTTACGTATCGTTGCTTCATTCAACCCAACGGTACTTACGTAATACCCTTCCGACCAAAAGTGCCGATTCCCAAACTTGTATTTCAAGTTGGCGTGTTTATCAAAAATCATCAAGGCACTTTTCCCTTTGAGATATCCCATAAATTGTGATACACTGATTTTCGGTGGGATACTTACCATCATGTGTACATGATCCGGCATAAGGTGACCTTCCAGTATCTCCACACCTTTATATGCACATAGCTGCCTCAGGATATCTCGAATACTCTCCTTGTACTGCCCATATATGATTTTTCCGCCGATATTTCGGGGTGAACACGATATGGTACTTGCAGAGCCACTTTGTGTGGGATAAACTGTTTGCTTTCTGTGCAGATTAAGCATCTTTCCTTCTTTTTCTACTGGCTTGAACATCCTTAGTATAAGCGGGAAAGATGCTTTTTGTATAACTTTTTATCTTCCACCCGCATAGCGGGTGGGTTTTTTTGTTCGTTCGCTACGCTTTCTCAACTGGGTCGCGACCCATACGTAAAACCGCCCCAGCCAATAGGCTGGGGCGGCTTTTTTCCCGGTGAATCATACTCCGGGCTTCACTGTCTTCGCGGTCTGCAGGC